>Ga0315277_10000244_pt1 | contig 93173 bp, 86 predicted proteins | sample YL17G05_15_MG_FD_203695 | JGI IMG/M metagenome (GOLD analysis project Ga0315277, IMG submission 203695) | Sediment microbial communities from Yellowstone Lake, YNP, Wyoming, USA - YL17G05_15 | ecosystem: Environmental > Aquatic > Freshwater > Lake > Sediment | place: USA: Wyoming | collected...
GTGGGTAAATTTCAGCGCGAGCCAAGGGGAAGATGTGCGGATGGGAGGGGGAACGGGCAAGCAGAAGAAGGTTGAAAGGGTGAAAGGGTGAAAGGGTGAAAGGGTGAAAGTGGGGAAAACCCCGGAAACCTCAGAAACCCTAGAAACCTAAGAAACCGAGAAACCTTGATTTCCACGGCTTGAATATTCCTCCCGTGCCATTCAGCGTCAACATTGTCTCTACTTGATCGCCCTGGCGCCTGGGCAAAAAAATATTTGCCCTTGAAACATCAAAAGCTATTTGACGCTATTGGTGCGCCCATAGCGCGACCAGGGCGAACGCAGTTCGTCTGTAAATTGTTACGAGTGGCGAGTGGCCAGTGGCCAGTGGCGAGATAAAACCCGAAATACTGCTTCGCTCCTTAGGAGCTTGACAGGGCAGGAGAGGAAAGAGGAAAGGGGAAAGAGGAAAGGCCTGAAAAATTCTTGACCATCTGCCTGAGTTCAGATTAAAATCTGTAAAAACTTGATGCCGGGATTTGATTTTTGCCGGACAAGTCCGGTATAGTGGAACGGTTGGAATAATCACTCACAAGGAGGGTAAAGATGGTCGGGATTGAATCTTACGGGGTTTATTTTCCGTTCTGGCGCCTTGCGCGCGGCGAGATCGGCAAGGTCTGGGGGATGCCGGGCGGTCCGGGCGAGAAGGCGGTTGCGAACGCGGACGAAGACAGCGTAACCATGGCGGTTGAGGCCGGGTTTGACTGCCTGGCCGGGATTGATCCGAAAACGGTTGACGGCGTGATCTTCGCAACCACCACGGCGCCTTACAAGGAAAAGTCTAACGCGCCCATCATCGCCATCACCCTGGGTCTGCCCAAAGAGGCTATGACCATGGATTTCACCAACACTCTGAGAGGAGGAACCACTGCGATCCGGATGGCACGGGATATGATTGAGACCGGGACCCTGAAACGGGTTCTGGTGGTTGCCGCGGATATGCGGCAGGCGGAGCAGGAATCTTTTGACGAGCAGATGTACGGGGACGGCGCGGCCGCGGTCCTGCTTTCCAAAGAAAATCTCATTGCCGAGATCAAAGGCGCGTATTCGTTCTCGGACGAGATCGTGGGCGTTTGGCGGACCGATGGAGATGATTATGTTCGGCATTTTGAGGACAAGCTGGAAAATACTTTCGGGTTCCAGGGCAACATCCTGGAGGCGATCAAGGGTCTGCAGAAAAAGACCGGGATTGAACTCAAGGAAATCGGCAAGCTCTGTTGCTCGTATTTTGATCCGCGCGGCCTGATGGCGATTGCCGGGAAGCTCGGGCTCAACCCGCTCTTGCAGCTCTCTGACCCGCTTTTCACCTCCATCGGCAACACCGGAACCAGCGCTCCTTTGATCGCGTTCGCGAATGCGCTGGAAAATTCGCAGCCCGGCCAGGACATAATTCTCGCGGCGCACGGGGACGGCGCGGACGCGATCCTGTTTCTGACCACGGACCGGATCAAGAAGCTGCCGGCCCGGGCCGGGATCAAGGGCAACCTGGCCCGAAAAGCCGCTCTCTTCAGCTATGAGCAATATGTGAAATTCCGCAAGATCAGCAAACGAGAGCGGCCGATCCCCAAGGCCTCGCCGGTGATCCATTACCGCGACAAGGAAATGGAACTGGCTTTGGTCGGCGAGAAGTGTAAGAGTTGCGGCACGGTCCAGTACCCGCTGGTCCGGATCTGCTATGTTTGCCAGAGCAAGGACAAGTTTGACGAGGTCCGGCTGTCGCACAAGGGAAAGATTTTTACTTTTACCAAGGATTATATCCGCTCGGGCGGGGCCCAGCCGATTCCCTGGTGCGTGATTGATCTGGACGGAGGCGGAAGGTTGTTTTTGACTATGACCGACTGCGACCCGGACCAGGTTAAGATCGGGATGGAGGTTGATCTGGTGTTTCGCAACCTTCACCAGGGCGGCGGGTTTAATAATTATTTCTGGCGCTGCCGGCCAACTGCGAAAAGCGCGTAATTGTAGGGGCGAGCCCCTGTGCTCGCCCGAATGAGAAAGGAGGAATTAAGATGTTGCAAGGATTCAAAGATAGAGTGGTGATCGCCGGAGTCGGATACACCAAGTTCGGGGAGCTTTGGGACAAGTCGCCGGAAGACCTTTTAGTGGACGCGGTTTACGAGGCCTTGGATGACGCCGGAGTGGGGCCGAAGGAAGTCCAGGCCGGCTGGTGCGGGATCCAGTATGAGTTCACCGGCGTGAGCGGAGGCACTCCTGCGGAGTTTTTGAAAATGTATGGGATCCCGTTCACGCGGGTGGAAAATTTCTGCGCTTCCGGAATGGACGCTTTCCGGAATGCCTGTCTCGCGGTGGCGAGCGGGGTATATGATTTGGTGCTGGCGTGCGGGGTGGAGAAACTTTCGGACCAAGGGTCGCGCGGCCTGCCGGGTCTGGGGGGCGCGCGCGGAGTGTCGCTGGAAACCCCGCCGGCGCCCAGTATGTTCGCGCTGGCCGCGACCCGCTGTTTTGAGGTGAACGGCTGGACCAAGGATACGCTTGCGAATGTTGCGGTGAAGAACCACGAGCACGGGTCTCATCATCCCAAGGCGCATTTCCGGAAGGCGGTCAAGAAGGAAGATGTTCTCAAGGCGCCGATTATTGCCTGGCCGTTGGGAATTTTTGATTGTTGCGCGATGAGTGATGGAAGCGCGGCTTTAATCATCACCACGCCGGAGCGCGCCAAGAGCCTCAAGCATAAGAGCGATTATGTGCAAGTCCTGGCCAACGCCATTTCCGTCAATACGATGTTCCCCTGGTTCCATCCCAAATATGATTTCACCGGGTTCCCCTCCACCCAGCAGGCCGGGCAAAAGGCCTATGAGATGGCCGGGATCAAGAACCCCGCGGAGGAGTTGGACCTGGTTGAATGCCACGACTGCTTCACCATTACCGAGCTGTTGAATATTGAAGACCTGGGCCTGTGCGGCAAAGGGCAGGCGGGAAAATTTGTGGCCGAGGGCAATTGCAATTACGGCGGAAAGATTCCAGTCAATGTTTCCGGCGGATTGAAATGCTTCGGCCACCCGATCGGAGCCACCGGATGCCGGATGCTGGTGGAAATCAGCAAGCAGTTGCAGGGCAGGGCCGACGGCCTCCAGGTCAAGGACGCCAAGCGCGGACTGGCGCATAATTTGGGCGGAGCCTTCACCGTCGCCGCGGTGACCATCCTGGGCCGGAACGACACCTGAATTATTCGTGGCAAAGAGGGCGAGCTTTACATAAGCGGAAGAGCGGCGGGCTTGACCTGCCGCTCTTTTGCTGTTTCTTGAACTTTTCCAATCGCGCTTTGGTCTAAATTGAAATGAAGCCGGTTTTCAAATTGCTTTCATCGGTATTGTTTTTGATGATTTTTCTCGCCCCCGCTTCCCGATCCCAGAATTTAAAATACAACTGGCTTTTGAAATATGATCCCGGCCAAAGCATTGAAGCCAGGGTGCCGGTGCCAAGGGATTATGTCCGGGTTCCAGTGGCGCCGGGCGGTTTCCAGGACTGGCTCAGGCGTCTCCCGCTCAAGCCCGGCCGGCCCGAGGTGAGGCTGTTCAATGGAAATCTCAAGGCCAATCAATCCGCGCATTTCGCGGTTCTTGATCTTGATCTCGGCGCTCAAGACCTTCAGCAATGCGCGGACAGCATCATCCGGCTCCGGGCGGAATATCTTTACTCGGTCAAGGACTATTCCTCAATCCATTTCAATTTCACCAGCGGGGATGAGGCGAGATTTGATCAGTATGCCAAGGGCTATCGGCCGGTGGTGATAGGCAATTATGTGCGTTGGACAAAAAGCGCGCAGTCTGATGATTCCTATTCCAGCTTCCGAAATTACCTGGACCTGGTCTTCAAATACGCCGGCAGTTATTCACTGAGCAAAGAGATGCTTTCTGTGAAAAGCCTGAATGATCTGCAGATCGGCGATGTGTTCATCCGCGGCGGATTTCCCGGCCACGCCATCATTGTGGTGGACCTGGCGGAAAATCCTGAGACCAAAGATAAGATTTTCCTGCTTGCCCAGGGCTATATCCCGGCGCAGGAGATGCACCTGCTCAATAATTTCACTGATTCCAGGCTCAGCCCCTATTATTCCCTCAATTTCGGCGAAAAGCTGGAAACTCCGGAATATAGCTTTGATCGCTCGGAATTAAAAAAATTCACAAAGTCCGGCTCGGAAATGAATCCGCAATAATTTTTGATTCCGAATCTCTTTTGCGATATATTGCCGGTGATGAAGAATAAATCTTTTTTCTGCCCGGCCGCGGTTCTGGTTCTGATCTTGCTGATCGCCTGCGAGACCGTCGGGAAGAAGCCGGATTGGATCAAAGGCCGGTCTCAAAAATATCCGGCCTCAAGCTATCTGATTGGCATCGGCCAGGCAAAGTCAAGCGGGAATCCCGCAGATGACCAGGCGAGCGCGGATCAGAACGCGAGGGCCGAGATCGCGAGGCAGATTCAGACCCGGATCCAGTCGCAGTTGGTGGCCGAGGCCGAGGAGGAATTGCAAAGGCTCGGACCGGATGAGCAGGAGCGGTTTTCCCAGCGGATCAAGACCGAGGTGAGCGCGAGCGAGAAGATGGAGATTGAAGGGATAAAAATCGCAGAGCGGTTTTATGATGAAAAGGCCGGTATTTATTACACGCTCGCGGTTCTGGATCGGAGGGAAACCGGCGACTTGCTTCTGACCCGAATCCGGGATCTGAATCAAGAAGCCGGGGTTTATCTGGGATTAAAGGTCAAGAGCCTGTTGGAAAAAGAACCGCTGATGGCATTGAATTATCTGGCCCGGGCCGAGGCGGTGTTAAGACCGGAAATCAAACTCAGGTCTCAATATCTGGTGATTTCCGGGGCGGCGCTGGAAAAAAAATATCATCTGGCGGATTTGATCCGGGAAGAAGACGAGGTCAAGAGCGCGACCAAAATCCTGGTGATAGTTTTTGAAAAAGCGCCCGGGCAGAAGCCGAGTAATGTGATTGAGTCTTATCTGATCAGCAGTTTGAGCTCGCTCGGCTTCCACCTGATTTCCGCGCCGGCCGAGCTGAGAAGAAAAGGCTTTGAAAATATCCGGGAGATGATCAACACCGGCAAATTCCAGCTCAGCTCCAATCCGCATTATTTGATCCTGGGAAATTTTGAGGTTAAAAAAAATTCCCAGACCAGGATCGGGGGCAACCTCAATTATTTTTATAAGACCGGCGGCGAGCTTTGCCTGTTTGATCTCGGGAAGGGAAAAATTTTATTAAGCCTGATTGATTCCTCGCCCGAAGCCACCAAGGCCGGCAAGACCAAGCCGGACCAGGCAATCTCGCTATCCCTGGAACAAGCCGGCAAATATTTTTCCGAGCTCTGGCTGGAAATTTTGAAGCAGAAATTTTTTAATCCGGCCACAAACTAAAACGCCGGGCCCACGGTATGGATGGCCAATAAATCCTGATTGTTGATTTCAGCCTTGGTTTGCTTGCCGTTGACAACTTCTTGCATCAAGGCAATCAGCTTCTTGCCAACTTCCTCAATGCTTTTGCCGGAAAGCACGGTTCCAGCGTCCAGGTCCAGATCGTCTTCCATTTTTTGGAAAAGCTCGGTGTTGGAGGAGATTTTGATCACAGGCATAATCGGGAACCCCGCGGGAGTGCCCCGGCCGGTGGAAAAGACAGTGATCTGGGCGCCGGAGGCGGCCATACCGGTAAGCTGAAAAATGTCCGAGCCGGGCGAGTCCATAATCACCAGGCCCTTCTTGCTCGGAGGCGCGCTGTATTCAACCACTTCATTGATCGGAGAATTTCCAGCCTTGATGATACACCCGAGCGCTTTTTCCTGGATGGTGGAAAGACCGCCTTCAATATTGCCCGGAGAAATCACCAGTCCTGCCAGAGGCCCGAGAATATCTTTGGTCAGTTTTTCCTGATTCTGGATCAGGCTCTTGATTTTTTCTCCCATTGCCGGATCCGCCGCGCGCCTTGCCAGAATTTTTTCCGTGCCGATCATTTCCGTGGTCTCGGCCAGGATTACGGTTCCGCCCTGGCTTGCCAGCCAGTCCGCGGCAACCCCGATCACCGGGTTGGCGGTCACGCCGGAAAGCGCGTCCGATCCCCCGCATTCCAGCCCCAGCGTCAGCTTGTCCCAGCCGCATTCTTCGCGCTTAAGGGAATTTGCGTAATCCAGAAAATTCTTGCAAATCTCCCGGCCCTTCTGCGTGGTCTTGATCGTGCCCCCGTTTTCCTGGATCACTAAAAATTCCACCGGCTTGCCGCTTGCTTTGATCTGGTCCGCCAATCCAGCCGCCTTGATGAACTCGCACCCCAGCCCAACAATCAAAATCGCGGCCACATTCGGATTTTTTCCCAGCCCGACCAGGGTCCGGGTGGAGATGGCGATATCCGCGAGACCGCGTCCGCAGCCCTCGGTGTGCGCAATCGGCTTGATTTCCGGAAGTTCCCGGCTGAGCGCATTGACCACGCCGTTCGCGCAACTGACCGAGCTCATCACCACCACATAATTTCTGATCCCGGCTGATTGGTCCGGCCGTTTATATCCCAGGAATCCCATTTTCGGTTCTCCTCGCTCCGTCGCCAAGGCTATGGAGCGTCTGCGACCGCCTTCAGGTTATGCGTATGCACCCAATCGCCCGGCTGGATGACCTGGGCCGCGATCCCGATGGTTTCTCCATACTTGATGATTTTCGCGCCGGCGGGAATTTCTATGAGCGCCACCTTGTGATTGCGCGGAATATTTTGACGGGCGCTGATCTTTTGCCTTACTCCGAGGATCGGCTCGCCCGGATGAATCTCCTTGATCACCACCGCCACATTATCCGATGGATGAATCCGCACCGCGTTTATCGGTTCCTGCATCAATCTTCTCCTGGGCCGCAGACACTCTTGTCCGCGGTTCGCTCAATTATTTTTTTTGAATATACCCGACCCTCCGGAACCATTCAATCGCCCGCGAAAGCGAATCTTCAATCGGAGTGAATTCCATTCCCAATTCGCGCCGAGCCTTGGAATTGTCAACGAAGAAATATTGCGAAAGGTAAGGAACCTCCCGGGCCGTGGTCATCGGAGGTTTCCCGCTTTGCTCCGCCATTTTTTCCATCAGGGATCCGAAAATTTTGGCCGCGAAGACCGGCGACCAAAGGAATGGCTTTCTCACCCCGGCCGTTTTCGCGATCAGGCCAAAGAATTCTTTGATCGTGAAGTTCTGATGAGAGAGGATATATTTTTCGCCGACCTTTCCCTTTTGCGCGGCTAAAAGATGGCCCCGGGCCACATCTTTCACATCCACCACGGTCAGGCCGCCGGTGAAATACATAAAATTGGTTCCGTTCACAATGTCCAGGATCATCTTCCCGGTGGGAGTGGGAGCGATGTCGCCCTCCCCGAACGGAAACCCGGGATTAACCACCACCAGCGGAAGCCCTTCCCGCGCGAAGGTCAAGGCCTCCTCCTGCGACAGATATTTGGTCAGCACATAATCATTGGCATACCTGAATTGGTTGAACGCGGTTTCTTCATCGGAAAGATCTTTGCCCGGCTTGATGCCGATTCCAGCCACCGAGCTGGTGAAAACAATTTTTTCAACCCCGGCCCGCCGCGCCGCCCAGAGCGTATTCCTGGCTCCCTGAAGATTCACCCGGTAAAAAATCGCGCGATCCTTTTGCCAGATGGAATAAATCGCGGCCAGATGGAAAAGCGTATCGCATCCTTTGATGGCGCGATCCAGGCTGGCCGGGTCCAGCACATTGCCTTCAATCTTTTCAACCTCAACCCCTTCCAGATTGCGCAAGTTCTCACCCGGAAGTGTCATTGCCCGAACCTGTACGCCTTGTTCCAGCAGAACTTTCACCACATTGGATCCAATGAATCCCGCGGCTCCGGTGACCAAAGCTTTTTTCATTTTAGCTCCTCCATTTAAATTAGGTGGCTGTCCCTATTTTTATTTCCGCCATTTTTCAATGATGGCAAAAGCGTCCTGGGGAGAAATGAAAATAATGTCATCCCGCGCTTGTAACAACTCCGCGACTTTGATCAGATCACCGTAACTCACCTTCCAGTTTCCCACCCCGTAGAAAAGAATTTTGCCCCGGGCCGGGACTGAGATCGCTTCCGACTTGATCGCGTTGGCCAGGGTTTTGGGATCGCCGGTAAAATAGCTGACCTTGCTGTAAATCACCGGCGGGTAACCGGGAAGGTCGTCCCAATATTTTCCCAGGCCCGAAGGCATATATCCGATCAAAATGCCTTTGATAAAATCTGCTTTGGCGAACGGCTCGGCGAATTTTTTATAAGTCCTTTGGTCCCCGGTGAGATAAAACTGCGGGTCAATCACCCATAACAGGTCCAATCCGGTAAGCTGGAAATAGGTTTTGGAAAGGCTGATGAAAAAATCTTTGTCCGAATAAAAGGTGGAGTAGGTATATCCGGCGCCGCTGAACGGGATCAGGAAATCATTTTCCGTCCGGGTCTGATAGTAATAGCGGATCATCCCGGGCGCGAGCTCATAAAGCTCGGGCGCAAAGCTCCAGCCGACCTTGAGTTTGCCCCGGTCCGGGTTCTGCCAATACTCAGTTGACTGATAATATTCCGACTCCAGGAAAATATTGTCCCCGTCCGTGAAGGCGAAGGCCACGGCCAGCTTGCCGGAAATATCCGGAGCTTTTGACCATTGCTCAATTTCCGGCAAGGGCTGGATCGGAATCCCGGAATGCACGCTCAGGTTGGCGGTGGTATCAGTCGGGATCAGGAACTTGTTGGCTCGGCCCAACATAATCTCTCCCACCAGTTCTTCCCGGATACTGTTCGCAAGGTAACCCAGCATCGGGATGTTGCCCGGAAGTTTCCGAAGCAGACTTTGCAAGGCAAAATATTGGCCCCGGCTCGGCGCGAGATAAAATATAAAAATCCGATGCGCGAACAAATAATCCCGCAGGGAATGCCGGGTCGGCATCAGCGAGGCCGCGGTTTGACAAGAACATTTCGGGTAAAGCTCCTGAAACGCCCATTCCATTGCCGAAATGTTTTCTCTCCATCTGCCCCGAAAATCTTCCAACTTTTCAAGCCCGAATTCCTGCGCCAGGTTTTCCTGCTCCGCAGTCACCGGCAGGCAGTCATTGATCGCGCAATAAGTGTCCGCGACATTCACGGTCCAATCTTCCTCAAACGAAAACAGCGCGTATCCCTGGAAGAGCCCGGCGTATTTTTTCAAGGCCTCTGCGAGCGAGATGGTTCCGAGATTTTTTATCCCGTATTCCTTTTGATAATAATCCGGCCAGACATTCAGGCCGAACATATTCTCGGTTGACTCCACGATAAAAATCTGCGGCTGGGATCGGTTGGCCATCCCCTGGATGATTGATGCCAGATGCCAATCGTGGTTGGATAAATCCTTTCGCTCAATCACATACAAAGCTTCCGGCGGAGCCGAGCGGGGAAAAATGCCGGGAAATTGCCGGGCAGAAGCGAGGCTGGAAAGGAATAAGGTGATCAGCAGGAAAGGCTTAAAGAATTTCATAGCGGGATTCTAGCAAGTTAAGAAATTTTATTCAAGGGATTTTGGGTGATTTTTGACTTTCGGGTTGGAAGGCAATTATACTTTATCTCGGTGGAGTAGAATTAAGCTCCCAAATAGCGAAGGAGGCGAGAATGGCTGAGAAAGTGCTTGACCCGCAAAGAGAGAAGCGGATCCGGGAATTGCTGGCAAAGATGACTCTTGATGACAAGATCGGGCAGATGAGCGCTTGCACCAATCTGCTCCGGCACGCGGTGATGGTTCCGCGCTACAACTACTGGACCTATGACTCGGGCGAAAATAAGCGGCTGGGGATTCCGGCCAAAAAATTCACGGACGGTCCGCGCGGGATTGTCAAAGGTCATTGCACCTGTTTCCCGGTGTCAATGGCTCGGGGCGCGAGCTGGGACGCGGAATTGGAGGAGCGGGTAGGGGAGGCAATGGGATACGAGGCGCGGGCGGTTGGCGCGAATTTTTTCGGAGGGGTTTGCGTCAATTTGTTAAGGCATCCGGGCTGGGGCAGGGCTCAGGAGTCTTTCGGGGAAGACCCGCATCATCTGGGAGCGATGGGCGCGGGCATGATCGCAGGTTTGCAAAAACATTTGATGGCCTGCGCCAAGCATTATGCGTGCAACAGCATTGAGGAATCAAGATTTTTCGTGAATGTGAAAATAGACGAGCGGACCTTGCGCGAAATTTACCTGGCCCATTTCAAGAAGTGCGTGGACGCCGGAGTCGCGTCCATTATGAGCGCATACAATAAAGTCAACGGCCATCTCTGCGGTCACAACCGGAGACTGCTGACCGAGATTCTCAAGGAGGAGTGGAAATTTGACGGGTTCGTGATCTCGGATTTTGTCTGGGGAGTGAAGAATGGAAAAGCCGCGGTCATTGCCGGCCTGGATCTTGAAATGCCGATCGTTCGGTTTTACGGGAAAAAATTGCAGAAGCTGGTTCAGGCCGGAGAGGTTCCGGAGAAAAATATTGACGAGTCCGTGCTCCGGATCCTGCGGCAAAAGGATCGGTTCAGTCAGGTCGGCTTGAAAAACTATGACCGGGGCAAGATCGCCGGGCCGGAGCATTCGCGGCTGGCGTTGGAAGTCGCGCGCAAGAGCATCGTGCTTCTGAAAAATGAAAATTCGGTCTTGCCGATGAATTGCGACCAAATTAAGAGCATCGCGGTAATCGGCTGGCTCGCGAATAAAGCCAATATCGGCGACATCGGCAGTTCACGGGTCAGGCCGCCTTATGTGGTTACTCCGTTGCAGGGGATCAAGAATCGGGCTGAAGAAGGGATGAAGGTCGTTTTCAATGACGGCAAAAATTTAAATTCGGCAAGGCAGGCCGCAAAATCCGCGGACGCGGTGATCATTGTGGCCGGGCTGAGCTGGCGGAATGAAGGGGAATTTTTGCCTTTGCCCCTGATGAAAATCGGAGGCGACCGGGTCCAACTGGATTTGCCCCCGGATCAGGAAGAGTTGATAAACGCGGTCTGGCCGGAAAATAAAAAGTGCGTCGTGGTACTGGAAGGCGGAAGCGCGATCACGATGGAGAAATGGAGGTCAAGGGTTCCGGCCATACTGATGGCCTGGTATCCGGGAATGGAAGGCGGAAACGCGATTGCGGAGATCATTTTCGGAGAATTCAACCCGTGCGCCAAGCTTCCGATGGTTTTCCCGAAATCTGCCGACCAACTTCCGCATTTTGACAACCAGGCGAAGGAGATTGAATACGGTTATTATCACGGCTACCGGCTGTTTGACAAGTATAAACTGGAGCCGGCGTTCCCGTTCGGGTTCGGCTTGAGCTACACCAAATATAAATACGCAAATCTTCGGCTGGATAAAAAAGAGATCGGCAAGAGCGGAAAGATCAAAGCTTCGGTTGATCTATCTAACATCGGCGACCGGGAAGGCGTGGAGATCGTCCAGCTTTATGTCGGATACAACGGCTCTAAAGTGGATCGGCCGATCAAGGATCTAAAAGCCTTTGGCAAGCTCAGTCTCCAGCCGGGCGAGACGAAAACGCTTTCGCTGGAGGTCAAAGCTGAGGATTTAGCTTATTACAATATTGAAAAATCCGGCTGGGAGATTGAGGAGATGAAATATCTGGTTTATGTGGGGCCGTCTTCCAGACCGGAAGACCTGCAACTGAGAGATAGTTTCAGGATATCGGGAGCATAAAGTTTAAAAAAGATCCGGCTTAGTAATATCCATACTTTCTCACCGACTGAATCATTGTCCGGACATTTTCCATTCTGGCATTATAAGGGATTTCACAGCCGGCGCCCATGGTATAAGCTCCCTCCTTGCCCACTTCTTCAATCAGCTTTCTGCAATAAGCCTCAACTTCTGGCGGCTCCGCCTGCCAGAGCATCAAGGCTGGGACATCGCCGAGCAAACTCGTTTGCGTTCCGAGAATTTTTCTCGCCCGGAAAATATCAGAGGCTCCGTCCAGCTGGACCGTGCAAAAATTGGGAGGCAGTTCGCGAAGAATTTCCAGATTCCGATCCCAGTTGCCGTCACAGTGAAGAACCGAGAGAACATTATGCTCGGCGAGTTGCTCGCAGATGATCCTGAGGCTGGGAAAGGCCAGCTCCCGGAACATTTTGGGGGAGATGAAGTCATTGGAGGAGCGATGGCAGAGGATCATAAAGCGAGGGATACCGGTAATGCGCCGGCTTAATCTTGCGGCCCAGACAAAGCTGGGGATCGCGGCCATTGCGGCCTGGGCGACCAGGTCGGGAATCTCTTTCAGGTCGTAAATGAACGGCTCAAAGCTCCGGACGCAGGAAAAAGTATCAAACGGAGCTTCCAGACCGCCGCCGTAATACATCGTCACTCCCAGCCTTTTCCAGATTCGGGTGTTTTGCCGGTAATAATGAGTTTGCCGAATCGCGTCCCGGATCAAACGCCACCAACCCCAGGCTCCGGAAAGAACCGGCGCATTTACCCGGCGCACCAGTTTGGTCAGGAGAGCGAGAAAAGCCAATTGATTTCCCTTTTGATATTTTTTCAGCATCCACTCGTAATCTTCTCGTTTCATTATTTCTAATTCCAGGAATTGAGCCGGACTATGATCCGGAAGGTCTCGGCCCGGCACCCGCATTTTCATCGGCATCAGCCAGGTATATGCCTCGGGGCTGGCCGCATCCAGAAGATAAGAGGCATCCCAGGGACCGACCAGTTCAAAGCAGGTCTTCATCGCGTGATGATATTTCTTTCGGTTCCACCATAAGTCCGCGCAGGTCACTCCGGCGCAGGCCGCGGCAAAGTAATGGATCAGCGGAGCCACCGGCACCCGATCCGGAATGCCGCCGCGCATTGCCGTATCCAATCTTTGCTCAGCGCTCAGGCGGTCGCTCTTCATCAGAAGGATATTAAAGCTAAAATTCATAAGAAGCGCAAAAAGCAAAAGGCAGATGGAGCCTTAGGCGAATAGAAAAATTTTCGGTCAAGGCAATTGATCAGAAGGCCTCAAAACCATCAAACATTTGGTATTTAGCGAGGATGGGCTTGAAAAATAATTTGAGTTGTGCTAAAAGCCTTTGGAATAAAATTCCGGCTCCGGCGCGGGGGCGAAGTAATAAGCAGGAGGAACAAATATGCTGAAAAGGGCTTTGCTGTTTGGGATGCTTTTTTCTCTGACCTGTTTAATCGGTTGCGCGAATTTGAAAAAGCAGGATCAAAATCAGCCGATTACGCATAAGCCGGCGGATGTGGGATTTATGTGCTACAAAACCACGATCAAGGTTAAAGCCACTCCGGACCAGGTTGAGCAATACATCCTCTTCCCCAAAAATGTCACCATGCGATCCCCGCTCCATAGCTTCATCATCAGTTCCGACCGGAAGCTGGAACATCCCGGGGAAATGGTTGAATTTGAGGAAATAATATTGGGAGTCCCCGAGGGAGGCAGGTTTATTCTGGCTTATTACGATCCGGGCAAAGAAGTCTGGTATTTGAGCGACCTCAATGAGGGCGGGATCTCGCTGATGCGGATTGAATATCAGCGGATCGGGGATTCCACCCGGGTCACGATCAAATATGAATTGGAACGAGAGCGGAGCGCCGCGACCTTTCTTGATGATCTGATCAATGTCCAGGGGATGATGGCAAAACTGATTGACCAGGAAATCGTGAGCATCCAGAAACATTTTGATCCCGAGGTCAATTCCGAGGAAATTCTCGCCAAAGGAAGAATCGGCGAGTTCTATGAAGCCTTTTACCAGGGACAGGAGTTGAGCGTCCAGGTCAATCGCCCGCTGGGAAAAACCATCTCTTATCTGACCGATCCCAGGACCTGGCAGACCTGGAAGGAAAATTTCGGATATGACTTTGCGCAATGCCTGGCAAAGCCCGAGTCCGGCAGATGTGAGGTTCATCTGAAAATGTTCGGCGGCGAGAAAACCATTGACAGCTTTGCCGGAAGGTCCAAGCCCGGGGAATATGCAACTGCCTTCTGGGTGGACTATCCGATTTTTGCCCGCGTCAAGGTCATACTCAAGCCCTGCTCAGCCGGAACCAGAATCACGGTTCAATATATGGTTGAGGTTCCCTTTATCATGTCCGAGGTGGGGCCTGATCTGATCGCAAATATCCTCTCCCTCCCACAGATCCTGGACCAATTCCTGCTCAGCATCAAGAATGACATTGAAAAAAGCTGAATGGTGCGTGTCGTGAAGCGTGCACCGTTGACCGTTCACCGTGAACCGCATTTAGCTGGAGCCGACGGAGGGAGTTGAACCCACGACCTGCTGATTACGAATCAGCTGCTCTACCGACTGAGCTACATCGGCCCGAACCTGATTCTAATTCCAGCCGGGATTAAGTCAAGCCTTTTTCAGTCGGTGATACACTCCCCGGGTGTCCACGATCAATCGGGCTTTGGATTTGATCATTTTGTAGTCAAGATTGGAATGGTCGGTTGCGATCACCACACAATCGGATTTTTTGACCAGCGCCTGGGTTAATCTGGTTGAGCGCAGGATTTTTCCTTCCAAATCCAGTTTCGGGATATAAGGATCGTGATATTGGACTTTGGCTCCCTTGTCCAGAAGGAGTTTCAGGATTTCCAGCGCAGGGGATTCGCGGAGGTCGTTGATGTTTTTTTTGTAGCTGACCCCGAGCACCAGAATGCGCGCGTTACAAAGGGCTTTGCATCTGATGCTGAGTTGCTCCTGAACCTTGTTGACCCAGAATTCCGGCATCTGGGCGTTGATCTCCGTAGCCAACTCAATAAATCGGGCGCGGTAATTCAGGCTCTTCATTTTCCAGGACAGATAAATCGGATCAACCGGGATGCAATGCCCGCCCGTGCCCGGACCGGGATAAAAGGTCATAAAGCCAAAGGGCTTGGTGGACGCGGCGTCAATCACTTCCAGGGCATTGATTCCGAGCTTGTCGCAAATGATGGCGATTTCATTGACTAAGCCGATGTTGATCTGGCGGAAGGTGTTTTCCAGGAGTTTGGTCATCTCGGCCACGGTGGGGGAACTGACCGGGATCACCCGGTCAATAATTTGCCGATAGAGCAGGGAGGCGAGCCGGGTGCTGGCCGGGTTAATCCCGCCCACCACTTTCGGGGTGTTGGTTAAAGTCCATTTTTGATTTCCGGGATCAATCCGCTCCGGGCTCATCGCCAGATAAAAATCCTTCCCGGGCTTAAGACCGGTTTTTTCTTCCAGCCGGGGTCCAATCAACTCCTCGGTCATCCCCGGATAAATGGTGCTTTCAATGATGATGAGTTGGCCTGGTTTCAGCCTGGGCGCGATCTCGTCCACGGCATTCATCACAAACGAAAAATCCGGGTCTTTGCTTTTGCTCAAAGGCGTGGGCACGCAGACCAAGACCGCATCTGCCAGGGCCAGTTTTTCAAAATTAGTGGTCGCCCTCAGTTTTCCGGACTTTATTTGGGACTTGATTTCGGAAGCGGGAATGTCCTGGACATAGCTTTTTCCGGAGTTGAGAGCCTTGACCCGAGACTGATCCGGGTCAATCCCGCAGCAGGATAATCCTTTTTCGGCAAAAGCCAGGGCCAGGGGCAGGCCGACATATCCCAGTCCCAGGATGGCCACTTTTGCCTTTCCGGCTTCAATCGCGGTTTCCAAATCCAATTTCATTTTACTCATCTTCCTTCCCCCAGGGAGAATAAATTATATCCTGGGGCTGATAATTTTTCATCTGCCGGATTTTTTCTTTTGCCGTCTCATCCTGGGGAAGGAGCTTTAGATAATGTTGATAATATTGATAAGCCTGGTCAAAGTTTTTTTCGTTTTCAAAGATGACGGCCAGATTCAAGAAGATGTTCACTTTGAAGTTATTATTCATTCGGGAGAGATGATTAACCAGCCAGAGCAATTGAGCCTTAGCCAGCTGAGTTTGTTTCCGGTTGAGATAAATTTGAGCCAGGACTCCGCGATATTCAATGGAGTCGGGTCTTCGGGCAATTAAATCCAGATATTGCTTTTCGGCAAGATCATATTGTTTGGTTCGGAACAGGCAGCTGGCATAAATATTTTTACCGGCTTCTTCATAATCAGGAAAATTGGCAATTTTTGCGAGGGCCATTTCAAGTTTTTCACAGTCACCAGTTCCGGCCAGAGCATCAAGATAAACGAGAATGACTTCCGGGTCATCCGGGGCTGATTCCAGGGCTTTTTGAGCGGTGAGCAGCACGATTTGATGATGTCCGAAATAGTTCAGGAGCCCCCTTAATTCCCCCCAGGCCTTAGGATCATCTTCAAAAAGAGGAATCAGTTGCATTGGATCAAGTCCCTTTTCCAGCCAGAGCGTTGCGCTTTCCTGAGCTGAGTACAGGTGTGCCAATTTAGAGATCAAAGGTTTAGCTTGCTCTGATTTTCCATTCCTGATCAGATAGCTGGCAAAAAGCTCCAGAAAAAGCGGATTGTGCGGATCCAGAAGGTTTGCCTGATGATAGCAATTAAGAGGAGATTTTTCAGGAGTTGCGCCCAGTTGTTCAATTAGTTCTGTGACCCGTCCGAGTAAAGCCCAGTAATAGGGATAGTCTTTTTCAATGGAGAGCGCGGCCCGGAGTTCGGCCTCGGCTTTTCTCAGCAGGTTTAACTGGTTCTCGGGATTTCGGTTCTCCAATAAGTGCAGATAGGATTTAGCCAGCCAGCGATGGGTCTCCGGGTCTCGGAAAAAAAGGGTCTCTGCGCTCTTAAACGCGGAGATTGCGCGATACCAATCCTGCTTTTGATAAAAATTTATCCCCCGCTGAAATTGAAGAGTAGATGCCCACTGAAGCGCCCCGCTCGCTAATGCGAGAAGGATAATTAAGGACAAAAGGGCTTTAGCAAAAAATTTCACTCGCTTTGATCCTTTGCCCCGGGCTTTAAAAGAAAAGCGGAGAGCGCCAGAAAATAATAAACCAAACCCGGAATATGAAAATGAAAATCAAACTGATCCTGAAAGAAAAACCCGCAAAGGCCAAAAATTATTCCCACCGAAACCCTTCGCGCAAACCTTCCCATTTGTTCCCGGTAATTGTTCAGCCAGATTCTGAGAGCCTTGAAGAGGAGGACGAGGAAAATCAAACTGGCGGGAATTCCGCTTTCCGCAGTAAGTTGCAAAAGATCATTATGGGAATGACTCTCTCCGTGTAGTTCTCCCGGAATCCGATATTGCGGATACTCAGCCCAGAAGGCCCCGGTTCCGATTCCCATCCCAGGATGATCTTTGATCATATTCAGGGTGCTTTGCCAGAGCATCGTCCGGCCGGTAATTGTTAAGCCGCTTTTAGGATCAGCCAGGAATTCATTCAAGGTTCGGGCTCGGTTCTGAAGGGCCTTTCTCTCCAGGATCAGGCTGAGAATGATCCCCAGCAAGACGATCCCCAGAATCATCATTCCATAAGTTTTGAATTTTTTCCGGCGCGAAGCCTTTGCCAGCCAGATAATAAAACTGAAGGAGGTTAAAGCAAAAGATACCCACCCGCCCCGGCTCAAGGAAAAGGCCAACGCGAGCAAAAGGATGAGCAAAGGCAAAGCAAGAAGAGCCCGTTTCGCGATCTCTTCGCTTTTAAACTCCCGGCTTTTTCTTCTCAGGCTCATCATCAAGCCGACTCCGAGGAAGAAGCAGAGAATAATCAGGCCGGCGAAGTTATTGTGGCTAATCAGGGTTCCGCATACGCATTTGGTCTGATCCGGGAAAATCCAGAATTTGCCTTTTCGGGCGAAGTAGAAAATGAGGCTCAGAATTGAAATCAAAACCGGAAATAAAAATAAAGCCCAGAGCAGGATTTTTTCCCGGGTTTTGCTCTGGAAATGCCAGAGCACCAGATAGAAGAAGAGCAAGCTGACCAGGAATCTCTCCAGAGCGAAAACGGTGATCCAGCGATGAGCGGAAACCAATCCGGAAAGAACCATTATGGCGATCCAGGCGAGAACATATGTCTCCAGCCCGATTATTCTGGGGGGACCGATCCAGCCTTGTTCCCAGCTGAAAAGAGAGATGCCGAAAGTAATTATGATGAGTAAGCCGACCGGATACCAATAAATATCTGCGACGGCGCCTTGAAGGAGGATGGCAATAAAAATGATTAAAAGCAAAATTATTTCTAATAAACCACTAATCCGCGATTTCAGCACCCCCCTCAGCAATCAAATTCCAGGGACTCAGACTTCTAACCTTCCTCTTTTTCCTCGGTGCCGTAGCCCCCGTAGCCATAAGAATAATAATAATAGTAATAATAATGATAGTGATAATAGCCGCCGTAGTAATATTTTTCCTTTTTGAGATCCAGGTCATTGAAGACCGCGCCCGCGATTCTGAAATTGAGCATTTTTAGCATCTGAATGTTTTTGCTGAGAATATCCCGGGAAACCCGATTGGCCCGAACCAGGAAGATAATTCCATCCGCAACCTGGGAAAGCATACTGACATCGCTCAGGGGCCAGCAGGGCGCGCTGTCAAAAAGGATCAAATCAAAATTGGGTCTGAGCATATTGATGATTTCCCGGAAATGAACCGAGCCGAGAATTTCTCCGGGATTGGAGGGAATCGGGCCGCTGGGCATCACTCTCAGCCCATCCACCGCCCCGGGATGCGTATAATTTTCAAAAAGTTTATAGCTGAAATAAATGGGCTGGATCAGGATGGGAAATTCGCTGAAGAATCCTTCAATTTCCTCTTTTTTAAGGGCGGGCAAGATCTGATGATGTCCGGTGGATTCGGAAAACTCTAATCGGAGTTCCTCGGGAGTGATGTCCTCCAGATTGGTCTGACCGGAAATTCTCCATTCTCTTAGATTTCCCGCCAGGATCTGGCCATTTTGATAAAGCAGTCGGAGCGGATACTTGGAATTGAAATGAATGGTAACCAGGCCGCTTAATTTCTGGAGCTTGATTAAAAGATTCAAATCCCCGAAGGTGAGTTCCGCGAGTTGGCTTTTCCAGTCCGGATTCTGGAACAGGTCAATCAGGGCGCGAGTTAACCCTTTTTCCCGCTCCAGGCCAAAGAATTTATGCTGAATCGGTCTTCTCAAATCCGCATCAATCACCAGGGTTCTGATTCCCTCTTGAGCCATCGACACTCCGAGATTAGCGGTAACGATGGATTTGCCCTCCTTGGGACTGCAACTGGTCAGAACCAATGATTTAATTCCATAATTGCTGAAGAGCATTCTGAGATTGGCTCGTAAATGAAGAACTCCCTCGGAGTAAAGCGATCTGGGCTGATCAATGACCACGATCGGATAATGGTCTTTGGCATAAGTTTCGGTCAAATGAGGAAGCAGAGAAAGAACGGGTAAGCGGGTATGGAATTCCACATCTTCGGGAGAGCGGAGAGAGCGATCCATCATTCCTGACAAGATAGCCTGGGCCAGACCAAAAAAGAGGCCCAGAAATGCGGCGATAAGTAAATTGAAGAGCCGATTGGGCTTGATCGGGCTTAGGTTCGGCCGGGCATATTCGTGGATAAAAATGGTGTCTTTAAACGAGCCATTGGCTTCAATATTCGCCTCCTTAACCGCCGCGAGAAGGCTATTTAAAAGCTCCCGGGCTGAGTTCGCCTCTCGTTCTAACACAATATATTCTGCATCTTTGCTGGTAATTTCTACTACTTTCTGGTTTAAAACCTCCATGTCGGCATTAAGCTTGGCCTGTTTGGACAAAAGGAGGTTGTTTCTCAGTTCCAGACTGGTAATATTTTTATTCAGTTCTTCTTCAAACTTCGCCCGCAAGATTTCTATTTGATTTTTAGCTTCAATTACTTGGGGATGTTCTTCTTTGTATTTCTTGCTCAGAAGATCGTGGTTGATTTCAGCCGCAATCAGTTGCTGATTAAGACTCAATAACACCGGATCCCCTCCGCTTTCGGATTCATAAAGATTTGCAGCTTGTCCGGAGGCAAGATTCGCCTGAACCGGAACCGGGGAGGAATAGATCGCCGGCGGCGTATAGCGGCTGTAATCTTTGCGAGCAAGAAGATTGTGCAGGGTTTCCATCTGGGCATAAATCATTTTGATCTGGGTGTCAAGATTTCGGAGTTCCACACTAAGGCTCCCTCTTTGTTCCGCCAGTTGATTTTTATCAATTTGGGTCTCAAAAATCTGATTTTTCTGCTTGTATTCAAAGAGTTTTCGCTCGGCTTCGCTTACTCGTTGGCGGGATTCTTCCAGTTGCTGATCCAGAAACTTCAAAGAGTTGAGCGCCAGAATTTCTTGCTCCAGGCCATTATAACTTACCATCGCCTCGGCCATCGCGTTCGCAATCGCCGCGGCTTTCTTGGGATCAGTATCCGTGGCAAAGATATACACCAGATTAGTTTTTTCCACTACCCGGGCGTTAACCTTACCGGTCAGGCCCCCAGCAATATTTCGGTATAGGTTTTGCTTATCTTCTTCGCTCAACTGGTCAAAATTCTCGGGCCGGAAGTAACCCTTCTCAACCAGCCGTTTGGCCGCTTCCAGCAGAATCGGCCGGGTGGTAATAATGGAAATTTTGGTATCAAAATCACCCTTCATGGCGTAAAAATTCGGGAAATTAATCTCTGTGGATTTTAAAATGCTGGAGGGCATCCCTACCCGGATGATGATGGAGGCCCGGGAACTATAATATTTGGTGGCAACAAAATTGTAAATAATCGCGATCAATACCACACTCAGCCAGATCGCCAAAATTGACCAGCGCCGACGGGAAAAAATCCGGATATAGTCGTTGATCGTAACTTCGGGGCTTTCGGAAAATAATCTGTTCTCTGGGCCCGAAAGGCTCAATTGATCTTTTCTGGGTGGTCCAAGTTCTTCCATTAGTTACCCCCTCTTTTTGGCTCGTTTAATAGATTGCTCCATATTTTATATTCCGGCACAATATTTTCCAACCAAACGCGTAGCTCTAACTCGTTCAGCGCATCAATCAGACGATGATTCAAATCTTCCAGGCTTTGTTTGATCTCCTCCGTGATCACGCCATTCATTTTCAGCTGGTAAATTTTTTCATGCTCGGTATGGAGCATATTTTCTTCCTCAAATTTCAATTCCTCAAACAATTTCTCTCCCGGCCGGATTCCGGTAAAAATAATTTGAATATCCTCTTCAGGCTTGAGACCGGAGAGATGAATCAGATCCTTGGCCAACTCCAGAATCCGCATCGGCTCGCCCATATCCAGGAAATAGATTTCCCCCCCCCTTCCGATCGCGGCGGCCTGAAGCACAAGCTGAGAGGCTTCCGGAATAGTCATAAAATATCTGCACATCTTTGGATGGGTCACCGTAATCGGTCCGCCCTCCATAATCTGTTTCCGAAAAATCTCCACCACACTCCCCTGACTGGCGAGCACATTGCCAAATCTCACCATCACAAATCTGGTTTTGCTGGTTTGGGAGAGAATTTGCAGATATTTCTCCGCGGCTCTCTTGCTGGCGCCCATCACACTGCTCGGATTCACCGCTTTATCCGTGGAGATAAACACGAAACTTTGAACCCCAAAACGATGGGCGAGCCGGGCCAGAATTTTGGTGCCGATGATATTATTCTTGATGGCTTCCCGGATATTGAACTCCATCAGGGGAACATGTTTATAAGCGGCGCAGTGAAAGATCACTTCCGGTTTATATTGGGATAGAGTATAAGAGAGACTTCCCTCATCACCAATATCTCCGACCTTCGCCACAATCCTGCCCGGCAGTTCCACATATCTTGCCAGTTCCCGCTCAATTTGAAAAAGTGCGGTTTCCGCCTGATCCATCATAATCAGATTTCGGGGGCCGAATTTGATGATCTGCCGGCAAATTTCCGAGCCAATACTTCCGGCGGCGCCCGTCACCAGAATTGCTCGTCCGGTGAGAAACCGCTCAATCACAGAAGTATCCAGTCGGACCGGTTCCCGGCGGAGCAAATCTTCAATCTGGACATTGCGAAGCTTATTCACGGTTACCCGTCCATCAATCAGATGATCCAGGCCCGGAATGGTCCGGAAGGGCTTAGCGGTCTGTTCCATCAATCGGACGATTCTGCGCATTTGTGCCCCGGTTGCAGAGGGAATGGCAATCAGGATTTCATCCGGCGTCAGGGTCTGAGTCAGCTCCGGCAATTGATCTATCGGACCGTACACCTTAATCCCGTGAATTTGACTGCCAATTTTAAGCGGATTGTCGTCCACGAACCCGACTGCTTGGAAATTCTTCTCCGGGTATTTTCTCAATTCGCGAACCAAAGTCTCGGCCGCGTCGCCCGCACCCACGATCAAGACTTTTCGGCCCGTCCCGGCTTTCGTGAAGATGGTGGAAATTTCTTCCCGGATGATCCGCAAAAACATTTTGGCGCCCCCGGCCGCCACAATGACTAAAATCCAATCCATCAGAATAACCGAACGCGGGAAACCGGTTTCCAGATTTAGAAAATAAACCGAGATGCCCAGCGCCATCGTGCTCACGGTGGAAGCCTTAATGATATTGAAAAGGTCGGAAACGCTGGCATATCGCCAGGAGGCCTTATAAACGGCAAAGTAATAAAAGGCCACAAATTTCAAGGCGACCACAACCGGCAAGGCCTGAAAAAACAGCGTCCAGTAATAACTCGGAATTCGGAATTCAAATCGGATCAAAAAACTCAAAAGCAGAACGAGGATAAACAAGGCGATATGGATCAGGCCGGACAACAATTCGCGATATTTCAGTATAAGTTTCATTTTTCGCAGATGCTTCTGGTGATCTCCTTGATCACCTGATCCTGATCCTGGATCTTCATTCCCGAATAGAGCGGAACCGCGATTGCCTCTCTGCTCAACTTTTCCGCGTTCTTAAATCCGCCGTTAGAGATGCCCCGATAAGCCGTGAGCCGGTGCAGGGGCGGATAAAAATACCGCTTGCACTCAATCCCGGCTTGCCTGAGCTCCGAAAGCACCTGATCCCGGGTTTTTCCGGCCGATTCAGTAATTCTGAAGACAAAATAATTATGCCCGCTTTTGCGGCCGCCATCGCCGGATTGAAAAGCCAGTCCCGGGAGATGAGAAAGTTTTTCCTGATAACGCTTCACCAGCTTTTCTCTTTCCTGCCGGAGCGGTTTGAGGTGCCGGAAATTATGGGAGGCCAGCACCGCGCAGAGTTCACTCATTCTCACGCTCAATCCCACCTCCAGCATATCTTCCTTATCCGGCCCTTTGCCATAATCGCGGAGTTGGCGCAGGCGATGAGCGAGCTCCGAATCATTGGTGGTGATCAGGCCGCCTTCTGCCGAGGTAATCACCTTGCTCGGGCTTAAGCTGAACACCTCGGCGGCCCCGAAGCCACCGCAGTTTTTCCCTTGATATTCCGCGCCGGCTCCCTGCGCCGAGTCAAAAATTAATTTCCAGCCCTTTTTCCGGCAGATCTTTTCCAGCTCCGAGATTTTGGGCGGAAGCCCGAAAATATTGACCGCAATCACCGCTTCAACTTCCGGGTCATCAATCTCCGCCAGCGCTTTGGGAGAAATGGTAAAATCATCCAGGTCAATATCACAAAATCTGACTTGGGCGGAAACCCATAAGACGGAATGGCTGGTGGCCGGAAAAGTATAATCGGGAACGATGACTTTTTTCTTGAGGTTCAGGGCTTTCAAGACCAGGATCAAGCCGCTGGTACAGGAAGAAACCGCAATCGCTTCCTTTACTCCCAACTCCTTCCTGGCCATTGCTTCCAGCTTTTCCGTGTATTGTCCCAGACTGAGTTTGCCGCTCGCCCAGACCTTTTCCAGGTCGGGAATCATTTCTTTCAGATTCACCAGCCAGGGCCTGAGAAGGGGAATTATCTCCTTCTTTGGCTTTTCTATCTTCCTTGATCTCTTCAAAACAGGCGACCCTTGTTTCTTTTATTACAATCTACTATTGTAGCACAAAATTGGAACTATTTAAACCTTATCCTCCCCAGGGGAAGTAAACTTTGACTTTGCCGCAAAATTTGGCGGTCTGCCAGATTAATTTAAGAAAATCCCAATCCAGGATCCTGAGTCGGCTCGCGAGCAGGGCGAAAAATCGCGGTCTGGGGCTGGTCAGCGGCACACCGTTCACTTGAACTTGCTCGCCTCTTTTTCTTAAGCCGGTCAACTCCAGAAAAGCGTTTCGTTTGTTCTTGGCTTCGGTTGGACTGAAAAGATAAATGATGTGAATCAGCGAGATCGGCCTGGGATTCAAAAATCCCCACCAGATGGCCTGACCGGTTTGTTCTATCAACGGTTTCAATTTTGGACTTCGGCTGGCCAGTTCCTGCCAGAATTCCGGGAAAATATGGAGTTTCTCAGCCATCAGATAGCTCATCACGCCCAGATTTTGTGCCAGTCCCTGGTCTTCGGCAAAGTTGATAATTTGCCGATAATTCAATTTTAGCGAACTGGCTAATGCGCTTAAATCCATCAGCGAGACCCAGAAATAGCCGGAGTCAAACGGGTGATGAGCGCATCCGTGCAATCCCGCTTGATAAAATTGAAGCTCAGCCCGGGGAATCTGATAAGTCCGAGAATCGTATCCGATGGCTTCCGAGCCATTTAAAATGTCTTTGGCCAACTTCTCTCCGCTGAGATAGTTCAAAGGCCGGAAAGTCCAGTGAAACTCCAGAAAAACCGAAAAAGCGTCCCCGAAGCTTTTGCCCTCCGAAAGTTTAAAATTCGCCTCGCTCCAGTCCTGTTGGTCTGAATGCTGGACAGACAAATAACCGAGTCGGAAGATGGTCTCTTTCAGCGTATCTCTATCCATTCCGCTGAGCAGGAAGTCCAGATCATTCTGATAACGCTCCCCGGGCTGAAAAACCCGCCGGAGAATCAGGCTGGCGCCTTTCAGCAGGATCAAATTTATTTCCGGACTTTTTAGTTGATCACAAACCCTCTGCATTTCCTTGAAGAGAATTTTGTTCTTGATCGCCGTCAGATGATAAAACTGCTTGAGATTCTCCAGGGCCGGTTCGGGAATCAGGTTAAACAAATGGTTTTCTTTCACTCGCTGATAAAATCTTCCGGCCAGCTTCCGGCTTGAGATGAAGTTGCCCACTTCCGGCCAATGTTCAATCTTTTGCAAAAGTCCGGCCTCCGGCTCTTTTGCCAGCGCAAACAGAACCGCGCTTTCAATTTCTCTTTTCAGTTCTTTTTTACCCGCCATCTCTTGAATTCATCCCCTCCCGGATCTGTTTCCACGAAATCAAAGCCAGCTCACATAATCCAGCACCGGTTTCAACCTGGAATTGGTCAATAACCTTGTTTGCCCTTCTTTCTCCTGGAAATATAAATCCAGCTCGGCCATTCCGGCCACGGCGCCTGGAAGCTGGTGGGTTTTCGGATAAAGTATGAATAAAGAGTCGGGTTGATTCAAGCTTTTGACGCTCTGATCCAGCGCTCTTTCAAAAGCAAGATAGATCTCATCCTCGCGATAGCTTTTTCCGTTTTTAAGCAGTTGCCGGCGCGCCCGGTTGATGCTCCAGATCGCGTCCAGATTAATGCAATAAGGCCGGTAAATGCCTTTCTTTTGCTGGTCATCCCATAAGCCGTTCGCCAATTGCAGGCTCAAGCAAGTGTCAATAATTTTTTCCGGATAGGGAAGATCTCTGCCCGCGTGCCAGTAAATCCACCAGAAATGAGGCGCGCCTCCCATTTCCATTTTGATCGGCTTGGTGCTGAATTTATTCCGGATGCCCAACTGCCAGAGTCCGGTCGCCGGATTAACCCTTTGCTCCAGCCAGCTGAAATAATTTTCAAAGAAGTTTTCATCAGCCTCTCCGGTGATCTGAAGCGCGGAGGCGATTCCGCCTCCCTGGTGGGAGCCGACCCAGACATAATCCCAGAGAATACTGCTCAGCCATTTCTCCGTGGCTTCTTTGCTCCCGGTAAGTTTTTGCGCCGAAGTCAAAGGATAAAGCGGTTTTGCGCCTAACAGCTTGAGCGCGCTCACTGCATAAGCCGTTGCGTGCGACTTGAAATGAAAAGCCTCGTTCCCGCGCGAGAACCAGCCGGTCTCCGGGTCCTGATACTGCTGAATCGCCTTTGCCCATTCGGCCCGGGATCCAGGAGTGGTTCGGTCCTTAAGCTCGCCCAGGCTGAAAATCAGATAAACCACATCAATTGATCCATAAAGGTCTTCTCGGCCTCCGGCCTGGAAGGAATAATGTCCGGTTAAATTTTTCGGATTAAAATTCTTCTGATTGCGCGGATCCGTATGCTGATAAATCCATGGGTCAACCTGGCGATAAAAAATCTCCAGGCGATATTTGTCCTTCGGCCCGGCCTGGGCCAGAAGCGGCATCAAGATAACCGCGCCCAGCAAAATATTTTTTGCCTTCCCCATTTCTCCCTTCGGATCTATTCTACCAGAAATTCCCCTTGGAAGCGATGCGCGGAAAAATTTTTCCTGACCAGGGCCGGATGACTGTTCGCATAACAATACCAGCACAGATGCGGGCAGGTGTCATAAGCGCCGATGTCCAGAGAAAAATCGCACCCGCAGGATTCGCGGGTCGGAGAGGGTTTGCTGGAAAAATTCTTCCGGCTCAGCCGGGAAATCAATTGGCGGTCAATGCAATGCGCCGGCTCAATCCCGAATCCGGCCAGCTCCGGCTGGCAACAGGAATAGATCGTTATTCCCGCAGCTCGGGCTGGCTCCGCCAGATTCCGGCTCATCCGGAATCTGAGCTCAAGATCCGGATCCAAAATTTTGTCTTTGGCGCTCTGCTCGTAAGTTTTGATCCTTCTCTTTACCCGCGCGTAATTCTGGACAAAGCTGAAATAAATGCGAGTGGTTGAGCCGGAGAGTTTGGAAAGAAGTTTTTCAAACCGGGCAATGGTTTCCATCCCGCCGATCTTCTCCGTAAGCACCATCGGGTCAAACCGCCAGAGCATTCTTTCTTTCCCGATCCGGCCGCTCAGTTGATGGAAAAGCGCTACAGATTTTTCCGGTTCTGGAACCCTGGGCTCAAAGTCAGCGCCCAGGCCGGTGATGGTGTAATGGATCAGATAGAAAAATCCTTTTTGCTCAAGCTCATCCAGATACTTGGCCATCGGCTCAAAATTCTTCGTCCAGAAAACGATCGCGACCACATCCTCGGGCTTGAGCGAGACCAGAATTTCTTTTCGGGAAAACGGATGCCGGACTTTCAAATATCCTTCCCGGATCCGATGGATAAACCACTCCGAATAAAAAGCCGGAAGATCCGTCCGGCGGGAGGCGGAGATAATGAAAGGCGGGTTCATTTTGAGTCTAAATTCTTGATCAGGCCGTAAGTCACTCGCACATAATCGCCGAGATTGCTCGGGTTCAATTTGTCAACCGTGTCCCTGGGGGTATGAATCCAGCGGTTAAAGGTTCCGAGATTGATGGTTTGGTAGCCTTTTTTCAGGAAGGGATAAGCGTCGGTCGCAAAGCCGATGGAGAATCGGATCATCCGGAAGGGCAGGGCGTTCTTCTCGGCAATGGCTTTAACCATTTGATTCAGCTTGCGGTCGGTCTTTTTACCCGGAAAACCCAGTCGGCTCAGGGCGCCTATTTTATAACCTGAGCCTAGCGGATCAAAATTGATCACATAAGTTTTCCGCGGATCCAACTCAGCCTGGTGCTTTTCCAGAAACGCCCTTGCTCCCAACAATCCTAATTCCTCTGCGCCCGTGAACACAAACCAGATCCTGCTTTTTTCCAGGGGATGCTCCTTGAAAATCCTCGCCAGCTCCAAAATAACTCCCATTGCGCCGGCATTGTCGGTAGCGCCGGGAGAAACATTGCCCAAACGATTAAAAAGAGGCAGGAAATCAATAACCGCCGCTGATATAAAAATCCAGAACCAGGAGGGATGGTAATAGAAATATCTCCACATATCACTGCAAAAAAAATCCTTGCCAGCATCTATACAAATTGGAAGTGGCAGAGGGGAAACATACAATCCCAATGCGATCGCAAATAGAGAGTATAGAACCGCAAAATAATAGATTGTGATTCTTAGCCATACCGGAAAAACCTGGCTTTTTGAATCATAATGAACTACCAGTAAAATATCTTTCTCGGGATTTTCCAGGCCGATTCGCGTAAAGATATTTTTGGTCCAAAGTTTTTTTCCCCATCCCAAAAAGCCTGGAGCGCTCTGGCAATAAATTGTAAAGCCAAGTCCGATGATCAACGCTGAACTAAAAAAGATAAAAAGCCAAGAGTGAAAGAAAATATCCGGCTTTTGGAAAAAATAAAAAATGCTCCCAAGTAATATCAGAAATCCCATTGGCGCCAGAGCAAAGCGTGAAAGATTGAGCAAGAAATCGCTAGCTGGAAATTCTTCGGAGATCGGCTCTAGTCCAAGTTTATAGAAGGAATGGATCGCAAGTTCCTGGGCGTCTTTTTCGCCTTTGGTGCCGCTCAAGCGCGGGAAGCAGAATTGGGAGGCGAACTGGAAGGCGCTGGTTCCGGGGTCGGTTGAATTTTCAGTCATCTTTTCAATTTGCGGATGTTTTCAATCACCGCTTTTCCGAACTCGGAGCATTTGACTTCTCTGGCGCCTTTCATCTGCCGGGCAAGGTCGTAGGTGACGATTTTTTGCGAGATGGTTTTTTCAATACCTTTCCGGATCAGATCCCCGGCTTGGTTCCAGCCCAGGTAATCAAACATCATTGCCCCGGAAAGTATTAGCGATCCGGGATTGACTTTGTCCTTGCCCGCGTATTTGGGAGCAGTGCCGTGGGTGGCTTCAAACACCGCGGAATTGTCTCCGATGTTGGCGCCGGGCGCCATTCCCAGTCCGCCCACTTGCGCCGCGAGCGCGTCCGAGAGATAGTCGCCGTTCAAGTTCGGGGTTGCGATCACCTCATATTCCTCGGGTCTGAGAAGTATTTGCTGGAACATCGCATCCGCGATCCGGTCTTTGATCACAATTTTTCCTTTTGGAATTTTGCCGCGCAATTTTTCCGAACACTCTTTTTCAGTAATGGTCTGATCCCCGAATTCCTGTCGGGCGAGATCATATCCCCATTCCCGAAACGCTCCCTCGGTAAATTTCATAATGTTGCCCTTGTGCATCAGGGTCACGCTGGATTTTTTGTGCTCAATTGCATACTGAATTGCTCTGCGCACCAGGCGCTTGGTGTTTCTTTCGCTGATGGTCTTGATGCCGATCCCGGAATCGGATGGGATTTTCACCCACAGATAGTCCTCCAGAAAGTTCCGGAGTTTCTCCGCGGCCTTTGACCCTTGCTGCCATTCTATTCCGGCATAAACATCCTCCATATTCTCGCGGAAGATGATCATATCCACTTTTTCCGGCTGCTTGACCGGGCTGGGCACGCCTTTGATATACTTCACAGGCCGGACGCAGGCATAAAGCTCAAGCTCTTGCCGAAGCTGGACATTGATGCTCCGGATTCCGCCGGCCACCGGAGTAGTGAGCGGGCCTTTGATGGTGAGATGAAAATCCTGAATCGTTTTCAGGGTTTCTTCCGGAAGCCATTTTCCGGTTTTATTAAAAGCCTTTTCCCCGGCCAGAATTTCCCTCCAGTAAACTTTCTTTCGGCCCTGGTAAGCATATTCAACCGCAGTGTCAAAAACCGGCTGGGAGGCCTTCCAGATATCCGGGCCGGTGCCGTCGCCGATGATAAAAGGAATGATCAACCGATCCGGAACGATCATTTGTCCATCACGGTATTCAATCTTTCCTCCCGATATGGGAATCTTATAGTTAATCGTCTTGTTCATTTTTTCTTCATTCATAATTCATAACTCATAATTCTCCCTTTTCCTTCTCCTCTTCCCCCAGCTTCTGCTTTTCCAGCATCTCATCGTATTTGACCAGTTCCTCAAACCGGATGTCGGCTCCGAGCACGCCCACCAGGTCATCGGCTTTGCTCAAAACCGGACCCGAGACCGTGATGCAGAGGCGGTTGGTGATTTTGGAGGAATAGAAATCCGCGACAAAGACCTTTCCGGTCTTGATCGGATTCTGGAACCAGGGCCGGTCGGAATAATCAAAGTCCATTCCGGCTTTTTCATAAAGGGCCCGGTCTTCAATATGGGTGATGTTGGGAGTGATCTTCTTGCCGTTGATGTCCACGATGTAAACGAACTGGATGAAGGGATTTTCTTCCAGGAAGTTCCGGAGCAAAGGCACAATCAGCTCCGTGTTCATTGACCTGATTTGTTCGCTTTCCACCAGCTCCTGCACCAGATGCGCGGCCAGCGAATCCGCATGTTGCTTGAGCCGGTCAAAGTCAGAGATGAAGAGCTCGGGCAGATATTTTGCGGCCATCTTATACACTTCCTTGTGGCTGATCGCGGTGATCCGGCCTTTGTCGTATTCAGTCTGCACCCATTTGGCCAGCTTGATCACGCCCGGATGCTTTTTATCCATCTGGCGCTCTCCGATGAGCTTCAGGTGATTGTTGAGCCACCAGGCAATGCCTGCGGTGCCGGACTTGTCATTGATCAAAACATCCACCGGCCGGTTCAGAATTTTTCCGGTGTCAAAGATATTGTAAATTTCCTCGTTCTTGATCATTCCGTCCGCGTGGATTCCGGCCTGGGTGACATTGAACTGCTCTCCCACGAAGGGGTAGTTGGCCGGAATATAATCGCCGATTTCTTTGTGGTAATATTCCACGATCTCGGTGATCACCGTGGTGTCAATGCCGTTCGCGCTTCCGGTCAGGGCGATGTATTCCATAATCAATCCCTCAATCGGCGGATTGCCGGTTCGCTCTCCCCAACCGAGCAAGGTGCCGTTCGCCGCGGAACAGCCGTAAAGCCAGGCCGTGGCAGCGTTGATCAGGACTTTGTGGAAATCATTATGGCCGTGCCATTCCAGGCATTCGCCTGGCACACCCGCGTCATCAATCATTGCCCGCACCCATTTGTCCACTGCGCGCGGAGCAGAAGCGCCCGGATAGGGCACTCCGAATCCCATCGTATCGCAAATCCGGATTTTGACTTTTATTTTGGATTCCCGGCTGAGCTTCATCAACTCAATCGCAAACGGCACGCAGAATCCGTAGAGGTCTGCGCGGGTCGCGTCTTCAAAATGACAGCGCGGAATAATCCCGTTGCTCAAGGCTTCCTTTACAATCGCCAGATAGTCGTCCATTGCCTGCTTGCGGGTCTTATTCAGCTTGAGATAAATATGATAGTCCGAAGCCGAGGTCAAAATCCCGGTCTCAGCCAGCTTCATCTCCTTGACCAGCTTGAAATCCTGCGGATGGGCCCGAATCCAGCCGGTAATCTCAGGATATTTCAAGCCGAGCTCGCGGCATTTTTCCACTGCTTGCTTGTCCTTTTTGGAATAGAGGAAGAATTCACTCTGGCGGATGATGCCGTTGGGTCCGCCCAGCCGGCTCAGCATTTTATAGAGGTTCACGATCTGCTCAACCGTGTAAGGTTTTCGCGCCTGCTGTCCGTCCCGGAAGGTTGTGTCCGTGATGACAATTTCTTTTGCCGGGGCGGGCGGAATCATCCGGAGGTCAAAAGGCACTTTGGGGACTTCCGAGTAGGGGAAGATTTCTCTGAACAGCTCGGGATGAGAGTGATCTTCCAGCTTGATCCCTTTGCCCTTGGCCTTGAAGGTCAATAAGAATCCTCTGCTTTTGCTTTCATCGCGTTTGACCATATTTCCTCCTGGAACCGAATTTAGATTAAATTACCACAGAAATTCGCGATCTCAAATTCAGGGAGGAGAAGGGTTGGAGATTTCCTCCTTCGCTCTTTAAGGAGCTACGGAGGACAGGGGGGGATTGGCCAATTCCCAATGCTTAATTCCCAATTCCGATTAACCTGGATAAGTCAGCCACTTTTTCCCCCACTCGGTTTCCAGAAAATTTTTGATGCGGGATTTACCGATGAAGGGGTATCAGAGGAAGTCGTGGAGGAAGAAGGCAAAAGACTTTATCTCTAATGTGACTTATAGTCCGTTGACTCTTTTTCTACATCAACAATAATTTGGGTTGAAAAATGTCGCAAAAATCAATGAAGAGCATTGAGTCAAGGATCGGTTTGAGGATCAGGGAACTGCGGATGAGAATCAAAATCAGCCAGGAAGCGCTTGCGCTCCGGGCAGAGCTTGATCGCACTTATATCAACAGCGTTGAAAACGGAAGAAGAAACATCTCAATCAAAAGCCTGGAAAAAATCACGGATGCGCTTGGGGTAAGCCTCAAGGAATTTTTTTCCGCCGGGGCGTTCCGGGGATGCAAGAGGGATTTTGAGGATGACTGAAAAGAAGGCGTCAATTTTGGAGTTTCTGGGTTTAACGCTGAAGGAGCTTACGGAAGTGGTGGCTCAAAATCCCAGCTTGAGGGGAATGATTCTGGGATATGCCGCGGAAGTGAAGTTGAGGTCAATGTGGTTTTCCGATCCCAAGAAAATATCAAAAGCCGTCAAATATGATGATCATAATCGGGAAAAGCCCGGGGATTTGGTAGTCACCTATAAAGGCGAAGACTTTGTTATTGAGTGCAAATCGTTGCAGACCAAGATGTGCAGGAAACTAGATGACGGAACCTTTGTGGGTAAGGCGCAGGTTGACGCCAGCGATCGGCGCAAGCTAAAACTTCCGAACGGTTCCAGGATAGAGACCACTTGTCTGCTGACGGGAGAATTTGACATCTTGGCGGTGAATCTTTTTGCATTTGAGAATAAGTGGCGCTTCATTTTCGCCAGGAATGAAGACCTTCCCCGGACAACTTTTAAAGGATATACCAGGAAACAAAGGCAGTATCTTCTTGCGACGCTGGTTGAGGTGTCCTGGCCGCCTCAGCCGCCATTTGTTGATAATCCATTTATCCTTCTGGACCAGATGGTCTAAAATTTCATTGATTTCCGCTTTTTGCCTTTGGGAATTTTGACGAAAACCAGGAAATAGGAATGATTTTTCCGGGCGTGGACTTGTTTCTTTAAGCGGCTGATGGCAGGCTTATTTTTCCGGACGACAACAAACAGGTCTTTGGTATAAAAACCCAACTGCTCAAAATGGTTGATCAATTCAATATGAGTCAGTCTCTGTCGGTTGGCGCAGACCTCATCCTGGCATTTTACGATAAAGATTCCATCATCCCTCAAAACTCGGAAAACCTCTTTCCCGGCTTGAAAATATAAATCCAGCACCGCCTCGTGCCATTTGGGGCCGTCTTTGATTTTTTTCAGTTTATGTCCGGTGAAATAATAGTTTCTGAAAGTGATATGACTGCCATTGCCAGCGAGATGCTCATTATTCTCGCGGAGTAATCCTTCCATATAAGGCGGGTCCAGGACCACGCAGTCTATTGAAGCATCACGGTAGGGCAGGCTTCGGCAATCGGTTCCGGTGGCAAGGTCAGAGGCAAGCAGTTTGTAATCATCCTTGGGCACCGAATTCCAAAAGACCCCTTTGCCATAAGTCACATCCGCGATCACCGATCCCTTGGGCACATGCAATTCCAGAATTTTGGGAAAGACTTCCTCGTTGCCTCCAATATGCGCCGACATAATCACATCGGAGGTTGTTATGCCGCCCTGCGTTCTTTTTTTTACCGGCGCCTCAAATAAGCTGCCCGTTCTCAAATCATAGGGAGTCATTGCCTAAATATGATTATAGTCAAAACCGTTAATAGAAGTCAAATTATTATTGCCGCTCCAGCCGCTGATAACTGGATTATTCGCTATGTCTGGCATAGTCAATCCTGCGGATAAGTCTGCCACTTTTTTCCCCAGGGGGTTTCCAGGAATTTTTTGATCCGGCTTTTGCCCCGGGTTGGGTACCAGAGAAAATCGTGGAAGAAGAAACTTCCGAACACGAAAAAATACACCAGCGGGGTATGGAAGAATATTTTCTGGAACCGGGAGAGCCAGGAGTTGAACCAGAAGGGCTTGACAAAGGAGATGGCAAGATTGGACCCGACCTCAAAGCACCAATTTTCGCGGGAAATGTCATCGCCGATCACTTCAATTTCCTTCGGGTCGCCGGTTCCCAGTCCGCGCTCGGTTGCAATGCGGATATATTTTATGCTCATCGGGTCAAAGCCCATCATCTTTGCGGCGATGGCGTCAATCGCGACCTGGTCCGCGCCGGCCAGGATCACATTCTTGTACATCGGGCACATTGTCCTCGGACCCGGCCCGTTCCCGGCGATGGTCCCGTCCATCACCGCGAAAATTCCCGGATGAATTTCCTTCTGGATCGCGAGCAGGTCCACCAGGGTCTCGTGGATCACGCTGTGGGTGTAATGGCGCTTGGTCGGAAGCAATCCGCCGAAGGCGTTTTTCATCGCGCCGGTGGTGCCGGTGTAAACATGGCATTTGACCGTTGGGAGATGGATGATGTTTTTGCCGACGAAGAAATCCGGGACGCGGATGCCTTCGGGGAAGATGGACGGGAGGGCGAGCATTTCGGCTTTGGGCTGGAAAGGGATCCATTTCATATCCGATTCGCGGAAGTTGTATAGCGCCTTGACCCCGAAGCGGTTGAAGAGCGGAGTGAACTTGTTCAGCCTCTCGCCCTTGAACGGGTCGGTCACCACGGTGTTGTTCTCCACCGCGGAAATCTCCGAATAATTATTCTTGCGCAGATAGTCCAGCGTGCTTTCCATCTGCCAGGGCGTGGTGTTGGCGCCGGGGAAGAAATAATGCCAGGAGAGATTGGGCTTGATGATGGTCGGAATTTTCGGATCCAGAACTTGCTTTATTCCTGCCAGCTCCAACAGTTTAAAGTAATCCTGATTCACCCGCTCGGGCGTGGTAAATAAAACCGCGACTTTAGACCTGGCCACTCTTGACTCCTTTTATCTTGCTTTCAAGATTATAAAATACAATCGGGAGAGCTTCAATCTATATGGCTCAGAGGCTTTCGGCCAAAGACCTGAGCAAATCCGTCAGAATCCGGGTTCTTTTCGGCCTACCCCCGGACAAAATTTCCGTGACCAGATTTCGGGCGGTATCGCTTTTGGCGAGCATTTTGCTCAGTTGCTTCTGGCAGGAGCTATTATAAAAAATCGGGCTCCAGATAGAAGGCCCGGCAATTTCGGCTTTGCACATTTCCCACCATTTTTGTTGATAGGCTTCGGGCCGGCCGGAGATGAGCGCCTCGGCGAGCAGGCTCGCGCTCTGAAACGCGTAAGGGATTCCTTCCCCGTTCACTGAATTCACCGCGCCGGATGCGTCTCCGACCAAGGCCCAGTTTTCCCCCGCTACTTTCTGGTTCCTGAGTTTTGAAAAGCTTAAAGCCGGCACCAGCCATTTTTTAGCTTTTTCTTGCAAAACCGGCTTGAGTTCTTTAAGCTCCGGCTCATTCCCGATCAGCTCTTCCCATAAAGCCAATAATTTTTCCGGTCTCAGCTGAAGGTTTTTCACGCCGATGCCCAGCGAAGCGCTCTCCTTGCCGGGAAAGATCCAGGCGTATCCTGGAACCCCGGGGAAAAGTTTGAAGGTAAGCGGCAGACTTACTTTTTTGGACACCCAGAACGATAAACTGAAAATATAATCCAATTTGGGCCAGGGGGGACAAAATTTTCTTCTGACCCGACTATGAACCCCATCCGCGCCAACCAGGAAATCAATTTCCAGCGTTTCATTCCGATCATCCTTCAAGACCCAGCCCTCGCTTTTTGTAAAAAGGTCCGCGATTTTGCGGGAGAAAAAGATCGCGCCCTGGGAGAGCGCCTGGTCAAGCAAGAATTCAGCCAAGGGCTTTCTGGGAAGCACATAAATGGGCGAGCGCAGGTCAAAATAATTTGATTCATTGTTAAAGGTTATCACCCGGACTTGATGAATAGGATTGCCGAGTTCCCGGATTTTGGCGAGTTCGGGAAATTTTTCCAGATTGGGCGGAGTAATTCCGCCGGCGCAGGGCTTGTCCCACGGAGCTTGATGGTCAAAGAGCAAAACCTCAAAGCCGGCCTTGGCCAGGCGCCCGGCCAAAAAAACCCCCGCGGGTCCGGCTCCGATAATCCCTATTTTCTTCGGCCTCATTTATCTTTGAACGGGCATAAAAATGGTGGGCGCTACAGGATTTGAACCAGATAAAATCTACCCTCGCCTTTCTCTAGGCCTGGTGTCACCTTCTCTAAGCTCATCTGGCCCTTCCCAGGGCGGAGGATCGGGAAGAGGATCCGGTTGATTTTGCTCGGGCGGAACTGGGCGGCCAGGTTGCTGATCAGGCGCAGGCTCAACCGGCATATTTTCTCTTGGATTAGGCATTTTTTCCTCCCCTGTTGATCTAAACCTATTTTAGCCGATCAGGATGATAAAAGCAAGCAATAAAGAAAAAAAGATCGCGAATGCGATAAACCAGGATGATCTCGCCAAATGTCCAGAACGGATATTATTGAGCTTATAATTTCTTTCAGATGCTTTGATTAAATCTTCAGTTAGGTTCTTTTTCTCTACCTCAATGATGACCTTCCCGGCATCCTGATGGGATAGTTTAAAAGATGTGGTCAAGATTTTATAGTAATCTTTGGCATGATTCATAAATCTGCTGGGAGGACTCAAATACATATAAGTTGGGGGCCAAAGGGCGAAGCCAAGAAAAACTAAAGATAAAAATAGGGGTAAAACTGATAAAATCCAAAGAGCAAAAAGAACCATGGGATAATTCTGCCCTGAGATGAATTTTTCTGCGAATCTTATTTGGATGGTAAAGATAAAGGAGATGATCCCCATATAAATGGCAATTTGAGTGTATAAGAATTTCCGCCGATCATGCTCAAAGTCGTATTTATCCTTGAGATAATCTTGAAACCAATCCTGGCTCAGCAGTTCCTTCATTCTATTCCCACCCTTAAATGGTGGGCGCTACAGGATTTGAACCTGTGACCTCTACCGTGTGAAGGTAGCGCTACCACCGCTGAGCTAAGCGCCCACTGATTGATATTTTAGCAATTCCGCTGGAAAAAATCAAGTTCCAGTCATTTTCAAGACAGCGAGCCGGGCCCAGGGCGTTCAAGGGGGACGGATTCCTCCGGAGGGAAAGGCATAATAATTTCGGTAATAAATCTGGTTGAAAAATCTGCGTAAGCCCTGGAGCCAGATGTTATTGGCAAAATGGGTTACGCAGGGCAGGAGGCAATGATTGCATTTTTCCAGCTCTTGCGAGGCCTTCTGAAATTCTTTCCGGTTCCGGATGGTTTTAAAATCAATTTCGCCGGCCGGTCCGTAGTTTTGACATTCCCCCACCAGCCTCGGTTCGCAGGGCCAGAGGGTTCCATCCCAGAGGAGTACAACCGCGACCTTGGGAATATTGCATTGAAAGGACGCCGACTTTTTCATCAACTCCAGAGCATAATTGGTATTGGTGATGGGATACCCGGCTTGCTTCAGCCGGATGATTTCCCCGAACAGTTCCTTCCGCTCCCGGGGATCAAGGATGGTTTCTTGCTTGCCTCCCATAACAGTAACGGTGGGGAAAAATTCTACGAAGGCCTTGATCCGGGAGGCGAGCCGGCAAAGTTCCCGCACCTGATCCTGATTGTTGCGGTTCAAATGGCACCAGATGATGATCCGTCCTTTCTTGGTCGCGGACTGGAAGGCTTCCGCCCCGGCCAGGGCCTTCTGGAACAGGCCGGGATGCTTGCGCATCTGGTCGTGCTTTTCTCCGACCGCTTCCAGCGAGAGCACGAGGTAATAGATATGGGGTGCGATTTGCCTGCTCAGTTCTTTCAGCCGGCTGCCGTTGGTGCACATAATCACCTGAAAGCCCAACTCATCCGCGGCCCGGGTGATTTCTCCGATCCCGGAATAATAAAGCGGCTCTCCTCCCAACAAGGTATGGGTGGTGAAGCCGGCTTCCCGGGCCCGTCTTAAAATCGGCTGGAGCTCGCTCGGGGTCAATTCCTTCTCCGACCCCGGCTTGATCTCCCAGACATTGCAGAATTCGCATTGGCAGTCGCAGCGGTAAGTGGGCTGATGATAAAGGACCAACGGGTTTCCGGTCAAAATCGCCTTCAAACTTTTCAGGGCGTTGATCATCCGCAATTTATTTTAACTGTTTTTTGAGAGCAGTCAAAGCCGACGGCCTTTGGGAAATTTGTTTTTTAATCTTTTTTCTTTTATATTTAAATTCTGAATGCAGGAAAAACCCAGGGTTTTATTCAGCTCGGTTTTCAAGCCGTTTGCCGAGGCGGACAATCTCTACAGCCGTCTGGATTCCAAGATTGAGTTGTTCCATAACCAGCTCACCAAGTATCAGGGGGTATTCAGTCCGCGCATTTCTTATCAGACCTTTGGCCTTCATACCATTGCCAATAACCTGGGAGTTCCTTCAGTAGTTTTAGAGTTTCCAACTTTGGAGCGATTCATTCAGGAAATCAAAAAGGGATATGATTACATCGGCATTGGCGCGATAGTTCCGAATTTTCAGAAGGCGAGACGGATGGCAATAGAGATTCGGAAACATAGTCCGAAAACCAGGATCATCATCGGCGGCTTCTGCGCGATGATTGAAAAGATTGAGAAGCTGATGGAGGTGGACTATGTCTGCGTCGGGGAGGGGATCAGTTTTATGCGCGATTTGCTCGGGCTTCCGCCGGAGTTTGAATTCAAGCAACCGGAGGTGGTGTTCGCGAATCGGGAAATCCTGGGCGTGCCGATTTTCTGGAAAGACTATCGGCCCTGCATTATCACGGGCCTGGGCTGTTCCTATGGCTGTGATTTTTGCTCGCCCAGTCATTTTTTCGGGAAGAAGCATATCAAATTTCTCAAGACCGGCGAAGCGATCTTCAACGAGATGGTCCGGCTCGGCAAGCGATACCGCACCAACCATTTCGGCCTGCTCGGGGATGACAATTTTCTGTTGGATGAGGACCGGGCGAGACAGTTGCATCAGGCGGTGAAAAAGAGCGGTCTGCAGGTCAAGATGTTTTTATTCGCGAGCGCGGACCTGGTGTCGCATTGGCGTCCGGAAGAACTTGCGGAGATGGGCGTTTATAACATCTGGATCGGAAGGGAGGGCAAATTCTCAAGTTACAGCAAGAATCGGGACCTTGATCTCAGGGGCTTGATTGATCAGCTCCGAAAAGTCGGGATCAATGTGACCTTGAGCTCCATCCTGCTCCTGGACAATCACACCAAAGAAAATATCCGGGAGGATATTGAAGATCATCTGGCCTGTAACCCGGCGTTCAGCCAGTTCGCGTTTTACTCGCCGGTGCCGGGGACCGAGCTTTATCAGCGGATGAAAAGAGAGGGCAGATTGCTGGAGCAGATTCCGTTTGAAGAATGGCACGCGTTCAAACAGCCCTGGTTCTTTCATCCGGAATTCACCCTGACCGAGGCGGAGAAAATCCAGGAAAAAGCATACCTGGAGGATTTTTACCGGCTCGGCCCGGGATTAGTCAGAATGATGGCGACCGACCTGGAAGGATATATCCAGATGAGGGAGTCAAGCAATCCCCGGCTGCGCGACCGGGCCCGGATGCTGGCAAAGGATTTCTTCCAGTATCGGTCGGTTCTCCAGGCCTGCGCCTGGCTGGCTCCGACCAAAGAAATGAAAGAAAAAATTCTTGAAGTTTTTGCCCGGTTGGAAGAAGCTTCGCGCAAAGCCGGGATTGTAGAGGAGATAGGGGCGCTCGGAATTTATGGCTTTGGCCGCTTGCGGGAATTCCGCACCAAACATTTTGGAGACGCGCTCCAGCCTAAAACCAGAGTCTATTACTACTCGGGCCGGGTTTGAATAACCCTCTTTGATCGGTTTTTTCAAAAGGGACATTCGGTAAAAGTTGCTTTTTCCTCAATTATGATCTTTAATAAACCAGGCAGGGCAGATGGCCGAAGTAAGCGGCAGGGCATTATTGGGTTTGGTCAAGTTCATCAAGGAACAGGGGGGGACGGCTGTTCTTCGGGATATCCTTAATGAAGCGGCCCCGGAGGCGAGAAAAGTTTTTGACAAGTCCATCCTGGTTTTAAGTTGGTATCCTTATTCGGTGTATGTGTATTTATTAAGAGCGATTGACCGGAGAATGGGAAGCGGGGATTTGAGCTGGTGCTGGAAGCTGGGAGAGAATGCGGCCAGTCTGGATATCAGATCTTTTCTCAGAACTTATGATCAGAAAGGCGGGCAAAAAGACTTGATCCAATCCTGCACCATGGTCTGGTCCAGTTATTATAAAAACGCGGGCAGAATGGAAGCGACCAGCGCCGAGCCGGAGAATACGGTTTTGCGGATAACGGATTTCCCGGAAATGGATCCGGCGCATTGCCGGTTGATGGAAGGCTGGATGAACGAGGTGATCAAACTGATTGGCACCAAGGTAATCAATAAGGTTACCGAAGTGAATTGTATGAGCCAGGGCGGGCCGTATCACGAATTTAAATGCAGCTGGGTTCCTCTCAATAAATAGAGCCGGCATTTTTTATCGTTATCCCGGGGATAGAATTTGAAAAAAGTTTGTTGATGAGTAAACTTAAACGATTATGGCAGAAGTAAATGGAAGAGAGTTTCTCGGGCTGATCAAGCACATCAAAGAAAACGGGGGGCCGGAGTTTCTCCAGGAAGTGCTGGAGGAAGCCGGTGAGGTTACCAAGCGGATTTTTTCCAAGCGGGTTTTGGCTTTAGGCTGGTATCCCTATCAGGGTTATGTGGACTTGATCAAGGCGATTGACCGGAAAATGGGCACGGGAGACCTGGCCTATTGCTGGAAGCTGGGGGAGATTGCGGCAAATCTGGATCTGGGGTCCTTTCTGAATGTCTATAAAATATCCGGTGGTCCGGAGGAGTTGATCCGGGCGGGAAGCTTGGTCTGGCCCGGCTACTACCGCAACGCCGGTCAGATGCAGGTGGTTTCTTCCCAGCCCGAGAATACCATTATTCGCATCGGGGACTTTCCGGAAATGGACCCGGCGCATTGCAAGTTAATGGAAGGATGGATCACCACCGCGGTTATTATTATGGGCGCCAAACTCATTTCTGAAGTCAAGGAAAGTAAGTGTATGAGCAAGGGCGATCCTTATCACGAGTTCAATCTGATTTATTCCGGATAGCTTAGCAGCCGGGGTCTTTCCGGCTTTCTTTCCAGGAAACCGAATATCAAGATCATCCGGTTTAACCGGGAATCAGGGTTTGATTCCGAGGCTTAAATCTGAGATTTGAGATTTATCTTCCGGTTATTCCATATACTTGATCTGAGCGGTCTTTTTCAAATTGTCCAGATATTCTTTCCATTGATCCTGTTTTTTCTCGTAATCCATTCGCTTCTTAATCTGATCCTTGACTTGATCATAGTCTTTATTCTCCGCCGGCTTTTTCTGAACCATCTGAAAAATGTAAAATTTGCCTTTGGAATTCACCGGCGAACTGATTTCCCCTTCTTTCAAAGAGAAAATTTTTGACTCTACCTCAGGAGCCTGAGTGCCCTTATTAACCATCCCCATTTCTCCGCCTCTGCCCTTGGTTGTCTCATCTTGAGAATATTTTCTCGCCAGCTCTTCAAACTGGGCCGGCGAGGCCTTGGCTTCTTTATAAACCGTATCCGCGGTTTTGGCGTCATTCACGACGATTTGCCTAAGCCGGGCTGATTCCGGACGATTATATTGCTCCGGATGAGAATCATAATAATCCTTGGTATCTTCATCAGTGATTTCAAACTGGGTCGCCACCACTTTTTCTCTCAGCTTATCCACAATCATTCGTTCCCGATACGCCTGAACCTTGGCTTCAAGATCCGGCGAATTGGCAACCCCTTCTTTTTCCGCAGTCAGCAATAATAGTTTCCGCTCAACCAGTTTATCCCGAATCTGCTTCTTTCCGTCCGCGCTCTGCGCATATTGCTTATAAAAATCCGGCTTGCCCTCCAACTCCGCGGCAAAATCAGCCTCGGTAATCTTGATTCCATTCACCTCGGCCAGAACCTTGCCCGGCTTCTCCTCCGGCGCTTTCCCTTTACAGCTAGTTACCAGAATAGATCCCAATCCCAGGGTCGCTAGAATAACCAATAATTTTTTCATCTTCTTCTTCCTCCCCTTACTATTTTTTTCTTCAATCCCACCTGATCTTTATTTACCTGAAGATAACCTGATTATCAGCCTATCCGCTAGTTTTAATTTAGCGTTATAGTTTAGCAAATCAGACCGGTTTTGTCAAATAACCGAACCCCACTTCTAAAGACAACAGAATTGGGAAAAGGATTCTTTCATTTTAACCGAAGCTCAAGCGTGATACAATGCGCGAAATTTCGGGCCCGGGAGGGAAGGATGAAAAGAAATTGGTTCGCAATAACTGCGCTTGCATTTTCTATTTGCTCCCCGACGCTTTTATTTTCAGAAACGAAGAACAGCTTTAAAACTTATGATGCGATTATCATCGGCGCCGGAGGGGGAGGGCTTTCCGCCGGTGCGGCCCTGGCAAAGGCAGGGAAAAAGGTTCTGATCCTGGAACGGCACAGCAAGGTCGGCGGGTATATGACTAATTTCCAGCGCGGTCCGTATTCCTTTGAAGTCTCGCTCCACGCGATGGACGGTCTGGACCCGGAGGGAATGACCCGGATGGCTTTCGCCGGCCTGGGGATTCTGGACAAGGTGAAGCCGGTCAAGCTGGACCCGATGTATCGGACTATTTACCCGGATTTCACGGTGGATGTTCCGGCGGATGCCCAGGCTTATCAAGAGCTCCTGAAAAAACAGTTCCCGGCCGAGGCCGAAGGGATTGAAGGATTGTTCAAGGCCCTGGCCGGGATCAATACCGCGATGATGAACCTGATCAGTTTGCAGGGGCCGGAAAAGGGAAAGGCCATCAAGAGCATTTTCTTCAAGCCCTGGATCTTCTGGCCCGTGATCAAGTATTCCCAGCTCACGCTCTCGGAGATGCTGGCCGAATATATCCAGGATCCGAAGCTGATCGCGCTCTTCACCCAACTTTCAGGATTTGCCGGCAATGAGCCCGATAATGTCTCGGCGATGTTTTTCGCGATGATGTGGAACAGCTACCATTTCGGCGGGTATTACTATTTTGAAGGAGGCTCGCAGTCGGTCTCAAATGCGCTCGCGGAGGTGATCAAGGAGAACGGGGGAGAGATCAAGCTCAATACCCTGGCGACCAAAATCATCATTGAAAACGGCCAGGCCGTGGCGGTGCGCGCCGAGGACGGCTCGGAATATAAGTGCCGGTATGTGGTGAGCAACGCCAATGCCCCGGACACTTTTTTCAAGCTGATTGGGAAGGAATATCTGCCCCCGGCTTATGTTAAGAAGCTGGAAAACTTGAAGATCGGGATGTCCGCCTATGTGGTTTATCTGGGGGTGGACAAGGATTATCGGAGTTATTTCCCCAAGGGTGTGCACGAGTTGATGATCACGGAAACCTATGACCAGCGCCAGAATTTTGAATACTATCGGATCGGGGAGCCGGAAAAAGTTTCCTTCGCCATCGCCGACTATTCCCTGGTGGATCCTCAGGCCGCGCCCCCGGGCAAGAATGTGATCTGCCTTACAACGATTATGCCTTATGATTACAAGGGCGACTGGTATGAGAGCCAGGGCCATGACAAATATCTGGCGTTGAAGGAAGAAGTGGCCAAAGTGCTGATTCGGCGCTCGGAAAAATATCTTCCGGATTTGAGCAAGCACATTGAAGTGATGGAAGTGGGCTCGCCCAGGACTATGGAGCATTTTACCCTGAACCCCAGGGGCACCATCTTCGGCTGGGACAACACCCCGGAGCAATCTATGTTCAAGCGTCTGCCCAACAAGACCCCGATTCCGAATTTATATCTTGCCGGAGCCTGGACCTTCCCGGGCGCCGGACAGTCCGCAGTGCTCGCTTCCGGCGCGCTTGCGGCGCAGGCGATTTTGATGCAAGAAAAAAAATAGACGGGAGGAGGTTTCATAACCTTATCTCCCTAACCCTTGATGGGAGAGTGATGAAAGGATTTTTAACCCTCTGTTATGCGTAAAAAAGCAGAGGCAGGGCTCGCCCCTACGCGAAAGGTGCGAGCTAATTTAACCGCGATTCCTTAATAGCTTCGCCTGATCCTCTCCGCCGTTGATGATATAAAGCAAGGGCAGGGCGCGGTCAATGCCTTCAATGAAACCAGGCCGCTCCTGCCAGGGAGTTGCCGAGAGCACATTGGCCAGGTCCATCCAGTATTGCAGACGCGCCGGCTTCAGATTCCAGGTCATATGCAAATGGTTGGCCGGAGCATACTGCTTGTATTCAACCATAGAGGCGTATTTGGGAACCACAAAGGTATGCGGCCAGGTCGGGGTGGACGATTTGCAAACCGCTCGCGCCAGCCGGTCCGGCAGGTTAACCGTGATGGCCTGATCCCAGACTAAGGTGAACATTCCGGACAGCGCGCTGAAGGCCAATCGTCCGGCAATGCCGGTAATCCCGCCCGGAGTGACAAAAGTTACGGAATTGCCCAGACCCGGGAAATAATTTTTATCCGCCAGGGGCATACCCACCCGGCTCATCAGTTTTTTCTCGCCCTCTCCCGGCTTTCCGGCCCAGTTCAAACTCGCCGAGCCGGAATTGTCTCCGTCAACTAATCCTTTCCGCTCCCAAAGCGTATTTCCCTTCAATCCTTTGATCCTGAGCTTGAGCGCCAATTCCTTCAGTTCCCAGGCCTCCCAGACCTTGCGGAAATCCATAAACAGCGGCGGCTCTCCGCCCGAAAGCCAGGTGAAAAACAACATCGTCAAAAGTCCCTGAACATCCGCCTCGGTCGCGTAAGGGATCACCGGCTTTTTGCCGGTATGATCAAAGGTGGTATTGAACAAACTTTCCATCGCGTCCGCCACCGGAAGCGGGATCCCGCGCTGGTCCGATCCCCATTCCAGCTGGCTCATAAACCCGCCTCCCGCGGCGTCCAAATCCTTCATCAAATCCCGCACGATCAAATACATTGCCAGGCTCTGGTTGAAGCGGTTTGAGTCCTCCGTAGTTTTCAGCTCCAGCCGCTTCCCCAGATGATCATCCAGCCAATGCCTCAGCGTTTTCAACTCGGCCTTGGAATAGGCGCCCTTATTCAACATATCCGCGAGCAGTTTCATATCCAGCCTGGTGATCTCAATCCCGAACCGGTTCCGGGTTTCTATAATATGCCCGAGCGCGGTCTCCATCCCCATTGAGTCGTGCCCGAAAATCACCACCCGCCGCCCCTTGAGCCCGACATAAGTGAGCGCCGCGTAGCACCAGTCCAGCAAGGCCTCCGCGGTCCGCTTGCTCATCTCCGGGTTCATCCCCTGGTCCGGCCAGTTCCCGACATTGATATGGCAAAGTCTTCCGGCCTGGGCCAATGCCCCGTTGGCCGCGTGAGTGAAGACCACCCCGGGCTTGGGACCGGAGTTGCCGCAGGTGAGATTGATCGGCGTGTCTTTTGAGAAATGAGACAAAAGCGAGATCAGGCCGAGCTGGGGGAACGCCCAGGTGTCCGGCCCGCAGACTAAAATGGAAACTCCTTCCTCCTTGAACGAGCGCGCCACTTGATCCGCCTGCGCCTCTCCGTCAACCAGAAGATCGCTCCAGATCACGCGCGGCTTCTTCCCGTCCGGCATCTTCAACCCTTTGGCAATCGTATCCGCGATCATTTTGACGATATTCTGCGCGCGCTTCCGAGACGCCTGATCAATCCGGGGATCGCAGGTCGCAAAGACCCCCAGGGTTACGACATTGCCATTTCTCTTTTCTGCCCGGCCGATCTTTTCCGCCTTGGTCATTCAAGTCCTCCTTAACTACTCCCAAGCTATTTACCACATTCCCGCTGAAAAATAAACCGGAGTTCCCTGGAATGTGTGAGTCGCCTTGCCTGGAGATGCGAGCGTGTTCACGCGCGATTCCTTTTTAACAACTTTGAACAACAGGTACGGGCGAGCCGCATTTTTGTTCAGCCGGGCCGAACAGATCAGAGTTGAGGTTGCGCATACTTGTTGCGGTTCAGAGCAGTTCCAATTTCAGATTTTGGATATTCTTAAAATGGGCATCCTTGGTAATCAAGGCAAGGCCGTATTGCCGACTGATCGCTGCAATCCAGATGTCATTTTCCGGGATGGGGCTGGCTTTCTGTTTCAAATAGTTTTTTATTTCGCCATAGCGCTTGGCGGTTTCCAAATTGCAGAACAGCACGGTATTCCGGCCCGCGAAATCATCTATGATCCTGTGATTCTCCTTGACCCGGGAGGACCGGTACGCCCCATAATGTAGTTCGCCTAAAGCAACGACCGGAATAAAAATCTCCGCGGCCTTGGAGATGCGCTTCGAAATCCCGGAATCTCCGGCAAAGAGGCCGATTATGATATTGGTGTCGAGCAGAACTCTACCATTCACCGGGTTCCACCTTCTCGCAGCTCTCTTCAATGGCCTCGGACATCTGCTTCAAATCCTCCCGGGAAATGAGCCCGCTAAAGCGAGCCAGGCGCTTGCCCGCCACGCCCCGGGGAGCCAGATTCTTCGCCAGCTCCAGCAATTGCGCCTGTGAAGCCGGAGGCAATTTTTCGAGCTGGGCCAGAAGGTCTTCTTTTATCCGCGTGTCGGCCATCTTCAGGTCCTCCTGAAGTCTTATCATAGGTTGAATTTTAAACATTGCAAGTCCAGGCTTGCCCGTGATTCCGCGCCTGCCAGGCGTGAGGGAGGTTAAGCCCTGCTCAGGAAAGCCGAGCCAGCTTATTGGTAAAGATGGAAATCAATCCGCCGAGCATTACATAGCCGGAAATGACTTCCACCGCTACGATAATTTGGCCAATGGTATTCACCGGGACTACATCACCAAACCCCAGGGTGGTGAAGGTGACAATGCTGAAATAGAAATAAGTGAACCAGCCCGGCTCGGCACCTATCGGAGCGATTATTTTTACCAGATCATGACCTAACCAATGGGCCACAAAATAACTAAGGCCAAAGCTAATTGCAATCATAAAAGACCAGAAAATCCAGAGCCAGATGTTGGTCCCATATCCCGAACTTATCCCCCATAAAAACATCCAGAGCCGGCCCCACCAGCTCTTGCTCGATTCCTCCAGCTTTGCCTCCAACCAACTTTGATCCTTGAAATATCTTAGAGCCAGCGAGTTGCAGGCCCTAACCGAATCAACCATTGCTTCTTTCCATAAAGTTGGAGCTCTGATCCTTTTGTAAAAGCTCTTAATGAATTTGAAATTATATTTGGAATCCAAGTTTAATCTGGCAAGATATTTTGCAATACAAAAAGGAAGCCTTATAAACTCTGTATATTCTATACTCGATAAATCAGCATCTTTTAAATTGCACCAGTCAAGAACAGTTCCTTGAAGTTTCGCCCCAGAGAGATTGGCTCCTTGAAGATTCGCTTCCCCGAGATTAGCTCCTTAAAGATCCGCTCCCCTGAGCTCAGCTCCCTGAAGATTCGCTCTATAGAGCTCAGATCCTTGAAGATTCGCTCTATAGAGCTCAGATCCTTGAAGATTCGCTCTAAAAAGATTAGCTTCTTGAAGATTCACGTTCTGGATATCAGCTCCTTGAAGATTCGCCACAATGAGAACAGTTCCTTGAAGTTTCGCCCCAGAGAGATTGGCTCCTTGAAGATTCGCTCCCCGGAGATTAGCTTCTTGAAGATTCGCATAGCTGAAATCTGCTTCTAATTCTATTTTTTCATAAGCCTTCTGGCTGAGATCGGCATTCTGAAGATTTGCTCCCACAAGGTCATTTTTGTTTTCTAATAACTTTTTCCGCCAATCATTTACTTTTTTCTCTCCTTGCTCAACCAGATGTTCCCAGCAAAAATGCGTTCCCCAGCGCGCATCCATTTCGCATCCGTCTTTTTTACATTTTTTATTCGGCTCTTCCATTTTTTCTGTTTCCAGCCCAATTTATTTTAATAGCATTTTATTGCGGGAAATACAAACTTGAAATTCAGGCCCATCGGGGCCGGTCCACGCATTGACTTTGAGGCCATGTGAGGCCATGAGTGATGGGCATCATAGCCGATTTGAACGGATTGAGCAAGAGAAAATTGGCCGTTTTCCGTTCCAATGCGGCATACGGGCCTAGCGTTTTAAGCGAAGCCGCTTGAATTTGAATGGAAAATCCGGGCGGTTTTTTCTTGACAAATTTGGGGGCAAAGATAAGAATGAGGAGAGAAGATCGATTTAAAATAATTTTTTAAGGAGGGAAGGGACTATGGGAATGAATAAGGCGGTAATCGGAAAGGTTCATCCGGTGATGGAGTTTGAGATCAATCCCAAGGATTTCACCTATTATGCGGTGGCGACCAACGATTATGACAATCCCTATTACTGGGAGGAAAGCCGGGAGGGCGGGATTATGGCTCCGCCCATGTTTGCCGTGGTTTATGGCGGGATTTGCATCCCCGCGGTAATTCTGGACAAGGAACTGGGAATGAATGTCTTCCTGATGGTGCACGGCGAGCAGGACATCAAGTTCCATAAGCCGATCAAAAGCGGGATGAAGCTGAAGAGCCAGGCGAAGGTGATTGACATTATTGACAAGGGCTCGGGCGAGCTCTGCCAGTTCACAGTGACCAGCAAGGATGACAAAGGGGAGTTGGTCGCGGAATCCACTTACGGCTTTTTCGTGCGCGGGGGCGGATCCGGGAAAAAGGGCGAGAAGGAGCCGGAGCCGGGTCCGGGCAAGACCATTTTTGAGGTCAAAAAGAAAATAATGAGCCATCAGTCCTATATCTATGCCTGGGCTTCGGGCGACCATAATTTCATCCATGTCAATCCGAAGACTGCGGTGGAAATCGCCAAACTCCCGGGAATTATTTTGCAGGGGCTTTGCACCATGGCGCAATGCCAGAACACTGTAGTTGACAAGCTTTGCGAGGGAAGGAACCCGGCTAAACTCAAAAGGCTCGCGGTCAGATTTTCCCGGCCCGTGCTTCCCAATGACGAGCTGAGCATTTACGGATGGGAGATCAAGGCCGGCTCTCCCCGGACCATCGGCTTTGAGGCCAAGAAGCAGGACGGCACACCGGTGATTAAGAACGGCATCGCCGAGATTGTCTAATTGCGAGAAACGAGGAACGAGAAACGAGGAATTGAATCGCGCCTAAAGGCACTCGCACATTATAAGATTACAGAAAAAAACCTTTGCGTGCTTTGCGTCTTTGCGGTGAAGAATAAATTAGGAGGTATCTAATGCCTGGAAGTGGGATCGGTTTTGCGGTACTGGAAGTTTTCGTGTTCGCCCTGGCCACCGCGCTTTTTTGTTACAGCTTCTGGGTCAAGATCAAATTGATGCGCACGGGTCAACCGGACCCGGTCAAGAGATGGGATCAAATCCCCAGGCGTTTCAAATTCATCTTTGACGAAGTGGTGGCTCATCTCAAGCATTTCCGCGACTGGTACGCCGGCCCGATGCATTTTTTTATCTTTTACGGATTCATGTTCCTGTTTATTTCCATTTGCTGTTTTTTCTGGGAAGGACTCGGGATCACGCCGTCGCTCTGGGATAAAATCCCGATCCTGTCATTCTTTTCCCAATTTATCCGCGGGGAAACCTCGTTCCCCTTCACCGAAGGCTGGGCCTGGTACCATATCCTGATGAACATTTGGTTCGTGGCGGTCCTGGCCGCGATGGCCATGGCCTTTTATCGCCGTTTGATCATCCGGCCGGAGCGGATGGAGCTGACCAAAGAAGCGCTCCTGATTCTGACCCTGATCACCGGCGTGATCATCACGGATGTGATGCTGGAAAGCTCCAAGATCGCCGGCGGAATTATCCTTCCCGGCGCGTTCTTCAGCGGCCTGGTCGCGTATCTCTGGCAGGCCGTGGGCGTGAACACCGAGCATTCCGGCAAGATCGCATACGCGGTCAGCTGGTGGCTCCACGCCGGGATCCTGCTCGGATTCCTGAACTATCTCCCCATCTCCAAGCATATGCACATCCTCCTTTCCATCCCCAATATCTTTATGCAAAGCCTGGAGCCGAAGGGGTCGGTCCCGGCGATCCCGGGCCTGGAAGAGCGGGAGAGCTGGGGGATTCATACCATTCCGGAGCATAGCTGGAAGTCCTTGATGGACGGCCTGACCTGCCAGGAATGCGGAAGGTGCCAGGATAAATGCCCGGCCTGGAACACCAAGAAACCGTTGAGTCCGAAGAAGCTTCATCTGGACATCAAGCATCTTCTGGTGGAAGAGGGATTTATGGAGCCGGGCAAGGAGCGCCAGCCGATCATCAGCGACAAATGGACCAAGCCGGAGGAAATCTGGGCGTGCACCACCTGCCGGGCCTGTATGACCGAATGCCCGGTCGGGAACGAGCATATTCCGAAGATTATGGAATACCGGAGATATTTAACCTTGATGGAAGGCGCTCTCACGCCAGAGGCGCAGACCACCTTGCAGAATTTTGAGAAGAACTCCAATCCCTGGGGAATCGGCTTTGACCAGCGAGGCGCCTGGGCGGAAGGACTGGGAATTCCGACCTATGCCGAAGGCGCGCAGGCGGAATACTGCTGGTTCGTGGGATGCGCCGGGGCTTTTGACGACCGCTACAAAAAAGTGTCCCTTAACCTCGCCGGGATCCTGAAAAAAGCCGGGGTTCGCTTCGCCATCTTGGGCGTGGAAGAAGGATGTTGCGGAGACTCGGTGCGCCGGCTCGGAAATGAGTACCTGTTCAAGGTGATGGCCGGGCAGAACATTGAAACCTTCAAGCGCTATGGGATCAAGAAGATCATCACCGCCTGCCCGCACGGGTTTAACACCCTCAAGAACGAATACCGGCAGTTCGGATACGAGTTTGACGAGGTCTGGCATCACGCGGACTTTATCTTGAAGCTGGTCAAGGAAGGAAAGATCAAGCTCTCTAAGCCGGTGGACGGCAAGGTGATCACCTATCACGATTCCTGCTACCTGGGCCGGCATAATGACCTCTATAATGCCCCGCGTGAAATCATCAAAGCGGTTCCGGGCACGGAGCTCAAGGAAATGAAACGAAATTATACCCGCTCGTTCTGTTGCGGGGCCGGCGGCGGAATGATGTGGATGGAAGAGCACGGCGAGCGGATCAATGTCAACCGGGTCAAGGAAGCGATTGGCACCGGCGCCAGCATTATTGCCGTGGCCTGTCCGTTCTGTATGACGATGTTGGAGGACGGCTTGAAGGACGAGGGCAAGGAAGAGGCGGTCAAGACTATGGATTTGACCGAGATCGTGGCCAAGTCCATCGGAGAAGCCTGATCTGAAATTTAATTCAGGCTCGGACCAGGACTGGTTGCCGCAATCATCGGCGCCAGCTTCTCAAGCGCTCTCTGCCAGGCGCTGAAAGTATAAGGGTTAAGCTGAAATCTCAGCCGCTCTTGCCCGATTTGAAGCTCCAGCTTCCTGGTCGCGCCCGACTTGGCCAAAAGACCGGTGGCCTTGGTTCCGGCTTTCAAACTCGTCACCTGCGAAATCGGGAACTCCTTTCGCTCTTTTTTGGGCAAGGAAACAAAAACCAGCCGGTCATTGAGTAAAGCCAGGATCCCCCGCTTGGCGCTGAAGGAACCCTTCACCATTGTGCAGTCCGACCATCTTCAGTTCCGACCAATGCTGGTCCACCAGCTCCCGGCAGACCGCTTCCGCAACCTTCTGACTCCGGTAAGCAAAATAAATCATCGCCACATTGAAGGCAATGATCGCCGCGAAAATCGCAAATCCAACATATGCCTCTGGCTCTCCGGCAAACATCTTTTACTCCTTTGGCCTCCAATTTATCCCCTTCCGATTTCAGTCGTCAAATTCAACCCCGTTGATCCCGAGCCGAAAAATTTGACAACCAGGCATCCGGGATTATAATAAAAAATCCCAAGTGGGGCTGTAGCTCAGCTGGGAGAGCACTTGACTGGCAGTCAAGGGGTCGCGGGTTCGACTCCCGTCAGCTCCACCATCCTTTGCTTCTGCAAGAAGCAAAAAATGCCCGCCGGAGCCGCGAAAGCGACGGAGGAGGGCTATAATAAAATGGAACAAATTATATGATGAATCTCAAATTCGGGTTCCTGGTTCATAAGCAGCCGGCTGAAAAATATTTTGAATATGCCGGAAAGAATGGCCTTACCCACCTGGAAATTGACCTGTTCAATGACCATAACCTCCTGGAAAGTTTCACTCCCAAACGAATCCGCAGGCTCAAATCCCTCTCCCTCAAATATCAAATCAGCCTGAGCATTCATCCGCCTTATCTCCTGAGCTTTGCTGAAAAAATAAAAATGATATCAATGGCTAATGTTAAATATCTAAAGGGATGCATTATACTTGCCAAAAACCTGGATGCGGATTTTGTAACCACCTATCTCGGCTCAATTCATCGTCAGAAAAATTTCTCCGCGGCTAGAAAGCAGGCCCTTGACCGCGCGATCCGGAATTTGCAGGAAGTGGTCAAAGAATGCCAGAAGCACCGGGTCAAGCTCGCCCTGGAAAACACCTACTTGATGCCCAAAGATTCCCCGATCTTCTGGCTGGGAGATAATCTCAAGGACTTCCAGAAAATCTTCTCAGAAATCAACTCGCCTTTCCTGAACCTCTGTCTGGACCTCGGACACGCCCATACCAATGAAGGCATCCTTCCCTATCTCCAGAAATTCGGTCCCAAGATTATCAATGTCCACTATCACGACAATGACGGCAAAAAAGACGACCACCAAAATGTCGGCGCCGGCGCTATCAACTGGAAAAGAGTGATGGCTGCCTTTTCCGACCTCAATTACTCCGGCCCTTTCCTTTCTGAAACCCAGGAATCCCCGGCAGGATCAATGCGCAAGCTCCGAAAATACCTTTGAGGCTTTTGGCAGGATAGCTGCAACCTTCACCCGCGGGGCGCCACATTCCTGTAACGCATCCGTTCCTTGTAAACAGTTCATCCCGTCTCATTGCATTCCGCGGGACGAGGCGTAATTTCAGCCTGATCAATGATGTAAAAATTATTTATTGTGCCGGCGATTTTAGTCGCGATTCGTCTTATCCGGCGATTCACTTGACAAAAGCGGTAAAATTGGCATAAACTATTAGCTGGCAGGTTCAGGAAGAGGAACGACTCCAATAAAAATAAATTTATTTAGGAGGGAGAATGACAAATCAGGGACCTAATGTTGCGGGCGGGGACCAGAAGGATTGGCTGATCACTCTGTTGCTATGCATCTTCGTCGGCGGACTTGGGGTGCACAGATTTTATGTGGGCAAGATGGGAACCGGGATCATTATGCTGCTTACCGGCGGCGGCTGTGGCATTTGGTGGATCATTGACATTATTATGATCGTCACCGGATCCTTCAAGGATGCGCAAGGAAGGGACCTCAAAAAGGCGTAGCCTAAGGCGGAGCGCTTTTTTTATCGGCATCAGCCTGGCGCTGGCGCTGATTGCGGTTTTGCCTGCGGATTTCATAGACCATCTGCCCGCGATCTGTCTCTGGCGGCACCTGGGCTTCAGCCACTGCTGGGGCTGCGGGATGACCCGCGCCTTCTGGCATCTCTTGCACGGCGAATTCAAAACCGCCCTGGATTGGAACTGGCGGATTTTGATTGTGGCTCCGATCCTGGCCGGGCTTTATTTCCGGCTCGGGTATCAGGCGCTCACGGGCAATCCGCTTACGCTCAAGTTTTTGCAAAAGAAGATTTTTTAATTCTCACCGCAAATGACGCAAAGCCCGCAAAGTTTTTTTTGTTTTGAAATCTGAAGATTTTAGATCGTCATTGCGCGAGCGATCACGCTTTGGCGTGATCGCGATTCCGAACTGTGCGGGGGACTTTAGTCCCCACAGCTATAAGCCATAAACCCGAAGCCAGGAGCGCCAAAAGCGTGCTCAGCGAAAAATAGAGTCCGATCCGGAAACTCCAGGGCTGGTAAAAGATTTCCACCAGGTGCTTGCCCGGAGAGATTTTAATCGTGGTCAGAAAATCCGCGGGAACCAGCGGCTCTTCTTTCCCGTCCAGAATCGCCTTCCAGCCGGGAAAGAGAATCTGAGAAAAGACCAGCCAGCAGGATTGGTCGGTTTCAAAGCTGAGCTCAAAGCTCTGGCTGGAGAAATTAGTCAGATTGATTTTGGTTTCGGATAAGTCCGGGTTTTCCTTAAAATTTTTCAGGGGCTCCTGCAAAATCATTATTTTGTGATTGGGCTCGGAATCTTTTTTCAGAGGGTCATTTTCTTTTTCTTCCCATTGGCCCTGGCTGGCCAGGAAAAATCTCGGGTAGGAATGAGGATTTTGATAAAACCAGAAATCAATGTCACTGAGCAGGTCAAGTTTTTCGGTCTGGCGCGGAACATCCACCCGGAAATCCACCCAGCCGGCCCAGTCAAAGTCAGGATTATTTGCCGGAAGTGTTGCGAGCGAAACCGCCTCGGTTTTTCCCAGGCTCAGTTCCATCATTGCCAGGTTTTGCTCTTCCGGATGTTTGCCCGGATCAAGATACCGGGCATAGCCGAGATTTTTTCCCGCGATGATCAAGAACCAGGTCCCGTCCGGCTCTTTGGAAATGGCCTCTTTCTGGATTCCGGGCGCGAAGCTCAGGATCAAAGGCGGGACAAAGACCGGCGGATAATCCTTTTCCCCGTTGCGGCAAAATCCGGGCAGATCATTGGATTCATAAAGGGCACAGCGCTTGAATCTGATCAAGCTGGGCGGATGCTGGAACAGGGTTTTGGCCGAGGCGTTTCCGAGCGGGAAATAGGCCAGGCCGAGATGCGCAAGAGAAGGCGCGCGTTTTTCTCCGCTCGCCAGGATGCGCTCAATCGAGCGGTGATCGGGAAGCGGAGTGCGCGTGATGACATATTTTAATCCGGCCAGATCCAATAGCGGGTCTTCCACTTTCTCCGGCATCACTTCCAGATAGCCGACCTCATTATACCAATACCTGAAGCCCTGCTCGCGGCTGTGGCCGTTGACCTGATTGACCAGCTCCACCAATCGGTGATGATTCACTCCATCCATAATTCGGAAGTCGGCAACTTCCAGTAGTTGATTCAAATTGGGCGGAAAAATCTCGCGCTCAAAGTAAAAGCGGGCGAGCGGGTCGTTTTTGATCTGCTGGAAAATCGGATTTTGCCGGAGCTTTGCCAGATGATAATCCAGATAAACCGGCTCCTGCCAACTGCTCCGCAATTGCGCGGAAAGCAAAAGCACGACGATCGCCAGGCCAAAGCCCAAATTGCCCGCTATTTTTAGCCTATTCGTGCGAGCGGCTTTTGCCTTCGCTCCTGCCGGAGCTGCGGCGGACAAGTTAGTCGCGATAACATTTGCTGTCAGCGCCCAAATGAAGAATAAAATTGTGGCGCCGATCTCAAGCGCAAGAAAAGAATTTTGCGCGAGCTGGAAATGGGAATAGGGGAAGAAGAGCAGAAGCAAGAGAAGGCCGGCCAGGGATGCCAGGATGATTTTTCTGGTTTTGATTTTGCCGGCCAGGATTTTTTCCAGCATCAGGGTTGAGATCAGAATCGCGGAGAGAATAACGCCCGGCCAGGGATGTTTGAAATTGCCGGAGAGGCTGAACGGGAAGACCAAGCCGAGGAATTGAAAAATCGGGAGGCCGAAGCTGAGACCGAGAAAAACCAGAATCCAGATCAGCCAGACCAGGCAAAGCCTGGACAACTTTTTTAATTCCAGGAAGGCGATTGCGAGCAAGGGGAGAAAGATCAAGCCGAGTGAAGCTGAGAGCCAAGGCAGGGTCGTGCTTTGATAATCAAAGAGCAGGGAGGAGATTGCGCCGGAAAGTTCCGGCTTATGAAAAAAAGGCGCGCCCGGACTGCTCGGGCCGAAGAACCAGGGAGAGAAGATGGCAAGGAATTCCGAGCTGGAATAATGATAAAGCCCGGCGCCGGGCAGATGAAAATGATAGCCCCGAACCCAGAATTCCAGGAAGGTCAGGAGCAGGGGAAAAGAGAGAAACAGCGCGATGACATTGGCCAAAATCAGCCGGGCCAGGCCGGAAAATCTCTCTTGCCTGCCGGGAGCAAAGATCAGGCCGATAAAGCTGACCAGCACAAAGAGCCAGTTATAAAAAATCGCCTCGGGATGGCCGGAATTGAAAAGCGCAAAAAGAGCGAGCGCAAGGAGCAGGGGCCATTTCTTGCTTTTGCTTTCTGAAACTTTAAGCGCGAGCAGGAGCAGGAGCGGGAGCAGGAAGTCCGCGCTCAGGTAATTTTCATTGAGGAAAAATTGAAAATAACCGGAGAAGGAGAAGCCGAACAGGACAAAGGCGGATGCGGGTCGGGAAAGCCCGAGCTTGCGGCCCAGGAAATAGCAGAAAAATCCGCCGAGCCAGAAGCGGAAGATGAGATAAAGCTCATAAGTGAGCAACGCCGGAAAAAGGTAAAGAAAGAATTTGAGCGGAGAAAGAGCCGCCGAGAGCATATTGCCGAGCAGAACCGAGCCAAAGGCATTGTTGGGATTCCAGAGCGGGAAATATCCGTTGGCAAATTCCGACCGGATCAGGTGGTCAAAGGAAAACTGACCGAGCAGGAAATATTGCTCCTGGATGATTCCGAGATAAAGGCTCTCGCGGTTCAGGATTTGCGGTCCCCAGATGATGAAAATTCCCAGCAAGGGCAGAAGCCCGGCCAGGAGGTAATCAAGCCGGTTCAAACCCGGTCGGTTTTCCGGCATCAGTAATTCACCGAATTCCTGATCAGAGAAATTCTCATTTTTCTCATTATCCATATCTGATGCGGATCGGTCAAAAGCCCTTCAATTTTTTAGGTAATGGCAGATCGGTTGATAAGTTGACAGGTTATCAGGTTTCCCGGAACAATGAATAATCCGTTCCTCGTTAACCGTTTACCGTTGACCGCGTTTTAGAGCTGCCATTTGAGCCGGAGGGAGGTTTCTTTGGCGCCTTCCCAGCTTTTACTGACGATTTCGGACTTGATCTCTTTGGCTCCGCACAGCTCCAGGGTGCGCTCCAGCCAGCCGAACATAATCGCATAAAGCGGGGGAAAACCGGGGTCAAACTCAGTCATTTTAACCAGAACCTGGTTTTGGGCTTCTTCCATCACTTCTATTTTTCCGAAGTCAAAGAAGTTCTTGGTATAAACTTCATATTTCTTGATGTAATCCAGCGGATGGCCCTGTTTCAACAGACCCTTGTACAGATTCGCCACGATCTGCTCTCCGTATAGCCTTCCCCATTGCCGGACCATATCCAGATTTTTCCGGGCCAGGACTTCAAAAACCGCATTGAAGCAATTTTTAAAGGTCGGATAAGGATACCAGGCGCTCGGCAAAATCCGCTGACTGATGATCGCTTGATCCTCTTTGGATAAATACCGATCATAGGCTTTAGTTTTATCCGCCTTGATGGTTTTGACAAAATCTATCAGAACGCTGCCTTTAACTTTTCCTTCCATTTACCTTCCTCCAAGGGAGCGCCTTAATTATGGCGCTAAATTAAAAGTTTGTAAAGTAAAATCTTTAAGCGGGCAACTCTTCATTATTATTTGCCCTATTCATATAATAGACGATGCTTCCGGGATTTTTGTGCCGGAAAGATTTTAAAGAGTCAGTCTGGCGGGAAGACCACGACTTTGATAGCGGTTCTGTTTCGCATCGCTGTCGCCATTTTATTTCTTCTCTACAAGTTTTTAATCATCACCACCTGCCGGTCGCGGAAGGCCAAAGTTTGATATAGCTTCCGGGCCGGGCCGTTTTCCAGTTCCACCATCAGCCGCACCCGACGGATTTTCCGTTTCCGGAATTCCGCCAACGCCGCCCGGAGCAGTTGCTTTCCGACACCCATCCGGCGGCAATCCCGCCGAACGCAGATTCCGTCCACCAGCCCGGCCTGTTTGACCTTGACCACCGGCGGCAGCGGCACGATCTTGGCCGCCAGATATCCGATGATCTCTCCGCTCTGCTCCGCCACCAGCAGGAATTTCCCGGCCCTGGTCAGGAATGTCCGGTGATATTTGCGCGCCATTTTCATGCAGACTTCCCTGGGCTTTCGGGCATAGAATTCGGGGTCGTGACGGAGATGGGACGAATCCATTTCCCACCAGAGTTCAGAAATCCCGGGCAAGTCTTTTCGGGCTGCTTTCCGAAGCCGCACTGAGCCGCCTGTCAGTTTCGCCGTTTTAATTTTCAACTCCTTTAAAGGTTTTTTACCACCAAAATATGACGATCCCTGAACCCCTGCCGGGCATACAATTTCCGGCCGGGCAGATTTTTCGGGTCAACATTCAAAACCACCAGTTGAATCTTCAATTTGCGGAATTCCGTGAAGGCCGCTTTGAGGAGTTTTTTCGCCACACCCCGGTTGCGATATTTTTCCGTGACCACCAGGGTATAGATCATCCCCTGCCTGGGATCAAGATAAATGGGGGGCCGCTTGCAAGCCGCGCCTAAAAGACAGCCGATGATTTGATCCCGGTCTTGGGCGACCAGGATGAAATGATCCGGCTTTTTCAGGCCGGCGAGATGCCACCTCCGCGCCATTTTCAAGCAGTCTTTCCGGGATTTCTTGGCGTAGAACCCAGGATCAAAATCAAGGTGCGAGACGGTCAATTCCCACCAGAGCTCCTGGATGCGCGGCAAATCCTTCCGAAGGGCTTTTCTGATCATCATTTCTTAGCGTCCTGCCGATCGGATCATTTTGATATGAAAAATCCGGCGGCCCTTGAATCCGCATTCCCGATACAGCCTGCGAGCAGGCAGGTTCTTGAGGTATGTCCCATTGTATTTTCCCAGACCGGTGTCTGTAACACGACCGCCGCTTCAAGAAATCCCAGGATCCGATCACTTTCCTCCACCACCAGCAAGAAGCCCTTGCGGCCGGCCAGCAAGGCCAGAAAGTTTTTCCGCGCCTTTGCCAGGCATTTCCTGCGGGACCCGATTCGGTAAAATGCGGGATGATAATTGCGCTGGCCGTCGTATAGCCCCCACCACAAATCGAGAACCCTGCCCAAATCTTGTTTTTTGGCTTTCCGGATCCGCATTTCCGGTCCCCGGGAATTTACCTGATCGTGCTGAAATCCGCGGTGAGGGTGCAGGAATTGGGACAGGCGGCGTCGGTCTCGTCTTTGCGCTTGTCCAGGTCATAATTGATCTGCCCGGAGAGGCCATTGCTATCCTGCTTTCCCTCCCAGAGGATGGCGCCGTTGAAACGGCATTTATGCTTGACGCCGGCGATCTCCAGGGTGAGCGGAAGGGCGAGTTGATCTGGATTTTGAGTCTGGAGGTTAAAGTCAGCATCCGCGTCAACCGAACCGGTGTAGGGAATCCGGACATTGTCAGCCGTGATCTCTTCCGTGGCGACCAGATCACAGCTGGACTGGTTGATGGTAAGATTGCTGTTATTGGGCAAGATCCGGTCGGAATTCTGGATTTTAATGGTCTTGCCGGCTTTTTTACAAGTAAGACTGCTCATAGTTTTACTGACCACATAAAAGCCGCTGATATTCTCACATTCATCCTCTCCCGTGTCGCAGGTCAAGAGCGACCCGGCCAGAAGAACCACCAGCGCTGAATAAAAAATCACTTTTTTCATCTTCTCCACCTCCCGGTTCAAAGGAAAGTTTTTCCATGGATTCGCGCCGGCGATTTCAGGAATCCGTTGGATTGATTTTTTTCAGTTTTCCGTTCCAACTCATTGCGGGGCTTTGTCCGCGTCAAAGGTCATATTAATGGAACAGGCGTCCGGGCAACTCTTCCGTGCGTTATGCCTTTTTTTCAGGTCATAGTAAATCTCTCCGGTCAGGTGATCGTCGCTTTTGGCCTCGCCCTCCCATTGAATTCCGCCATTAAACAGACATTTAACTTTTTTGCCCCCGATTTCAAAATTCATCGGGATAGAGACATTCTCCGGATTGCGGATTTCCAGGCTGAAATCATCGTCTTCGTCTATGCTTCCGCCATAGGGAATAAAAGTATCATTTCTCCAGACATTTTCGTTGGCCCAGATAGAGCAGCCTCCCTGACTGATCTGGAGCGCAGTGAAGAGAGGCAAAACTTCATCCGGATTGTCTATTTTCACCTTCTTTCCGTTTTGCTGACAATGCAGGCTGGTGACGGTTTTGTTCACCAAATAATCCCTTGCCATATCCCGGCAAAATTCTTCTTCCATTCCGCAGGCGATTGGAAAGATGGTCAAAAAAATAATCAAGCCAAAACCTAAAATCATCTTTCTCATTTTTTTATCCCCCTTGTTCCTAAAATAATTTTTGAGGCGCCTGGTAAATTATTACATTATGCAGGAAATTTTGCAATTCTCGCGGTCGGTTTGAAGTTTGAGGATATGTTCCGGCACCTGTTTGAGCCTGATTCTCTTGGTCACCATCCGGGTGACATCCATTCCATTGGCGATCAACTCAATCACATGCGGGAAGGTGCCGTGGCCCGAATGTCCCTGCGAGCCAACCACGCGCGCCTTCCGCACCTGGTAAACTTCTCCGAAAAGCGGAACCTTGGCGTCGGCGCGCGCAACAATCACCACCGTGGTCAAAAGCGTGCGTCCCTCCCAGATGACCCGCTCCAGCCCGGGCCAGACGATTTCCGGCAGGCCGGTTGCTTCCAGGATCAGCGCCGCGCCCATTCCCTTGGTCAGCTCCAATGCCGCCTCGGCAAAATCCTCTTTTTTCGGATTCACCACATAATCCGCGCCCATTTTCTTGGCTAGCTTTGCCCGGGCCGGCTCCGGCTCGGAAACGATCACTTTTACCGCGCCGGCTCTTTTCAGAATCGCGGTTGCCGCCACTCCGATCGGCCCGGCGCCGAGAATGATCACATTATCTCCGGGCTTGATCCCGCCTCCGCGCTCAATCACCGCGTTGTAAGCCACACTGCAAGGCTCCACCAAGGCCCCGGCGACAAAAACCTCCGCGCCTTTATATCTATCCTTGAACGCCTCAATGCTCCAGATCAGCCGGCTCGGAAGCGCTACATACTTGGTGAACGCTCCGTTGACATTGAACCCGATCTCGTCCAGCTTCTCGCAATGATTGGGCTGACCGTCCGCGCAGGGCCGACACTTCCCGCACCAGACCATTTCCTCGGTGCAAACCGCTTCCCCCCCTTTGAATTTTTTCAGGGTCACCTTGTCAAAGGCGTCCTTGCCCGCATCCACGATCACCCCCGCGGTCTCGTGGCCCAGGATGCAGGGAAACCCGGTCAGGCCCGGGTAAAAGATGTAGCCGTTTTTATCCGCCTGCGCCATATGCACATCCGAGCCGCAAATGCCGCAGGCTTTGACCTCCATTAAAACCTCGTCCGGCTTGAGTTGGGGAATCGGATGCTCGTCAATCCGGATTTTGGGATACCTCCACACCTTGCTTCCGAGATAGGTCTGTTTTTTGGCGAGATCCCGCGGGTGCGGTCGGTAATCTTTCTTTGGATCCCATTTCGCGTGCAAGGTCACTCCTAACATTTTTTCCGCCATCTTACCGTCTCCTTTAGGGGCGCAGATACTTTCCTGGCGCGGACATCCCGCGTATCCGCGGGATCCGCGCTCAACTTCAATCTATAAATTTTACCACTTTTTCCAAAGAATCACGACTGCTCCGGAATTGATTGAGCTTTGAATCGCTCGGATACCCGAGCGCAATCGTGCTGACCAGGTATTTATTTTCCGGAATCTGAAACCGCTCGCGAAAGACATAGTCATATTCCAGCGGAATCATCATCCAGCAGGTTCCCAGACCCAGATCATAAGCCCGAAGCAAGAGATTTTCAATGCTGGCGCCGATGCTCACCAGCGCGCCGGAGCCGTAACCCTTGTCCATCAAGACCAGGATCACGCAGGGCGCTCCGAAAAAGCGGAAATTGCTCTGGATAAAGTCCGAGGCCTTGATCCCGGCCTTGATTGCCGATTCCACCAATCCCCGCATCAGTTGATTCGCCCGTTGGTTTCCTTCCTCCGGCATTTTCCAGTTGTCATCCCAGGTTTTAAGCTCGCGGCCCCCGCTTTTGCCGGCTTTCATTGCTTCCTGAATTCCGCCGACCAGCTCCTTGAGCTTTTCTCCGATGATCACCAGATATTCCCAGGGCTGGCGGTTGGAATTGCTCGGCGACCGAGTCGCGGCTTCCAGGATTTGATCAATCAGTTCTTTTGCCACCGGCGCCGGCTTGAAATCCCGGATACTCCGCCTCTTGAAAATAGCCTCGCTAACCTCCATCCCTTTCTCCTCCCGCCTAGATTGCCCAATTTGGGTGGTAAGTCAAATGGACGGGAAACATCCGGAAAAGTTTGATGAACAAGCCGGATGAACAGGTGCCCCAAGGTTCGGACAAGTGTCTAAGGCAGAGGATAAACCTGTTCACCCGGTTGATTATTCGCCCATGTGAATAATGAGATTTTAATTATACCTCTGGAGAAATTGGCCTCGGCATGAATTGACAAAACACCGAACTGGTGGCATAATCTTTTGGTGATGTGGGCAAATGAACGCAAAATCTGAATGTGAATCTTAGTCGCCGGATGGTAAAAACTTGGGGCTATTTGGCTGGGGAATAATGGAGGCCGATCAAAAGAAAAAACGGATCTGGGCGGTACTAATCGGACCGGTTGCTTTTGCCCTGGGCATGGCTTCCATGATTTTTATTGTTGAACAGTCTTTCCGCCTGTTGGCCAGACAACCGTGCTGGCCCCTGGCCATTGGCGATCTATACCTAATTGTATATTTTCTGATCGCGATTATCGGAATTGGCGTTGGATCGGGCATTGCCCGTCTGAGGATAGCCAAAAATCATTCAAAAAAGGCCTTTTTGTTCATGGCCCTGGTCGTTCTATTTGTTATGGGATTAATGGTTTGGAAGAACTATGGCAAACCCTGGCAGGAGGGATACTGGCTTTTGAGGCTGATGCTGGTGATCGGGCTCTTTGGAATGTCATTGATTTCAGGCTTCCGGCTCTTTCAAAATATCAATATCATAATTGGGATAGGATTGCTTTTTATATGGATTGGCTGGGCAACACTTGCTCCGGAGAGCCTGTTGTCCTGGATGGATTTGAGTTCATCGTTACGAAATTTTGTAATCGTTCATAGCCTGATTCTGGCGATAATCGCCGGATGGGCCTATCAGAATCTAAAAAATATTTCCCCCAGAATTCTGGCCTCGGCGTCACTTTGTATTTTTGCCGGCTTCCTCGCCACTGCTTTTATAGGCCCGGATAAGGCCGTGGAACCCGCCTCCAATGCAAAGAACACCGCGAACTCGGCGGAAAACGAGAACAGCCGGCCCCCGAATCTGTTCCTGATCGTGTTGGATACGGTCAGGAAAGATCATCTTTCCCTTTATGGCTACCAGCGGGACACTTCTCCCTTTCTGAAAGAATTGGCAAAGGAAAGCCTGGTTTTTACCAATTTTAAATCCTCGGCTCCGTGGACGCTTCCCGCGCATGCATCGCTCTTCACAGGACTTTATCCTCATGAACACCATGCGAATTTTGGGCAGGAGTCGGGCCGGTTCTCTCCCTTGGAAGTGTCCTTTACCACTCTGGCGGAAATTCTGAAAAAAAGGGGCTATGCGACAGGCGGAATATCGGCAAACTTCGCCTATGTCAATCAGCATTGTGGACTGGGCCAGGGCTTCGATTATTTCTCTTCCGATTCCAGCAGTTTTTATATCCTCTTCCTGAAAATGGATTTAATGCGAATCATTTTTAACACCGGCCTTGCGGCCAGGGTGCTTGGAAACATATCCCGCAAGGGCCCTGCCGATTTTTATTATGAGTATTATCGGCCTTATATCAACGGCGAGGAGGTTAACCGCCGCGCCCGAAAATGGACGCGCGAAAACTGCCAGGAGGGACCCTGCTTTCTTTTCCTAAATTATATGGAGGCGCACCCGCCATATATGACCCCGAAGAAATACAGGAAGTCTTTCGGCGGCAATTTCGGGAAAATATCCTATTGGGGAATTCCCAGCTATAATTGGTACATGTCCGCGGAAGATACGAAGGGGGTGTGGGATTTTAAAAGCGGGATACCGGCGGCGGACAGCCGGATGCTCAATTCCTTGTATGACGAGGAGATCCGTTATCTTGACGATTGCGTCAGGGATTTATTGGAGGCGATCCGCAAGGATCATTTATACGAGAATTCCTTGATCGTGATCCTGTCGGACCACGGCGAGGCCTTTGGAGAGAAGGGTTTGCTGAGCCATGGAGGCTCGGTATACGAGTTTGAAATGGCGGTCCCGTTGATAATAATAACGCCTTTTGCAAAAACCACCGGCATCAACAATGAAATCAGCAATATGATTGAATTATATCCATATATATTAAATTGTTTAAATGAGCAAAAATGCGGTGCAAGTATTTCTAACGGGAGCAAATATTACCTGGGTATGCGACCTTCGCAAGAAATGCCGAACAATAAGGCCTTTAATAACAATGATATATTGGCTATATGGGACAAGGATGTCAAGGTTATAATTGAGGAGAAGAAGGTAATCGGGGTCTATGATTATGTGAAGGATCCGGAAGAGGCGATCAACCTGGGGGAAAAGGGCGTTAAGGATGGAGCGGAGGTCATGAAAATATATGATGAAGTACTGCCCCGGCGCGTTGCCGGCCGGGAAAGCGCTGCCAAGCCGATCAGCGCCAAAGAGCGCAAGGAGCTTAAAGCCCTGGGTTATATAAAATGAATGCTTGACCCGGTTGCGCTCATTTCATAAACAGCTCAAGAAATCCTTAATTATCTTTTTCTCCTCAAATTCCCAGGGTCGCGGGTAGCTGTAATCCGAAAGGTCTTCTCCTTGATCCAAGCGCTTTAAAAAACGGGTGATGCCTTCTTTGAATCGGTTTTCTGCCTGCCCCAAGAAGCCCGGATGCGCATAGCCGCCCACCAAATCGGCAATCGTCCCGTTTTCCGGGCTAAAAAGCAATAAAGGCTTTTGGGCAACCGCATAATCACAAAACTTGGAGGGCAAATAGATCCCTTCTTGAAGCGGCGCCTCTAACAATAAAAGCGCAGATGCTTGAGATATTTTCTTCAAACTCTCTTCATATGAAACACGCTTTTCAAAAACGAAAAAAGAATCCATCTGATTATTTTTAACAAAGGATTTGAAATGCTCATAAACAATTCCAACAAATACAATTCTGATTTTGTTTCGCAGGGAAGAATATTGTTGAACAGCTTTATAAAAGCAACTTAGAAAGTTAAATGAAATCCGACGAGAATCTGCGTCGCCAACATGAAGAATATCTATTTTATTATTTTTTGTACCATCGTTTTCTATCTTCCATCCAATATGAGGAATTACCATCATTCTTTGGCCAAACTGAAGATTGAGTTTTCCTTCCAGATATCTTCCCAGCCGTTCACTGGGAAATAAAATATTATCAGCGGTGGATAACGCTTCCCGCGCTTTCCGGCAGCTCCAGTAATTTGCAATCCGGTTCTGCCGGCCCTGAGCATAGGGCCAGGGTATTGAATATTTGGGAATCGGATCATTTATTCCTGCGATCCATTTTAGATTGAATTGCTTTTTTAAAGATAATCCGATAATAACAGTTTCAAAAGGATATGACCTGGTCAATAAAATATCAAAAGGAGTATTATTGAGTAAAGATTTGCCGGCGTTATAGGCGAGAATGCTATACCAGTAAGTCGTGAGTTTTCTTTTGCTCAAGCGATCAACATAGCGCCCCAGTTGTCCCCACTTGTAATATATCGGCGCGGATATTCGGGTGATAGTTACAAGATCTTTATTTATGAATTCCGATTTATCTTCGGATTTAATCCCATAATCTAGGGAAGTTACCACATGCAATTGAACTCCCGACGCCGCTAAAGCATAAGCTAATTTGGCATTAACCACTGACTCCGGGGTAAGAATGGGAGGGAAATGGGGTGTGATCATCAGAATTCGCATTGGTCACCAATAAAAATATGGAAATCGGGGACCAAAAATTTCGGGAACTTCCGGGGAAAGATTTGTCTCAGGAAGGGCAGGGAAGCCAATTGATTCAGGTTTATAGGCATAGAAATCAACTTAGAGCGAAAGCGTCGACCAAACCGCGGGATTAGACTTTGCCGGCGGCGGGGAGTGCCGGTCCGATGGCCGAGCGCATCCATATGCCATCTGCCCAATGCCTCACTGCTGCCTTTTTATCAGCCTGTCTAAGCAGGCGATCATTAATATTTTCATAATCAATATCCCCAGCGACATTTATTATTTTTTAGAAAGAACGAAGCCTTGACACGCTAAACTAAAAGGCTCCTCTTTGAGGCGGTAAATAATTCTTCTAACAACTTTTTGATATAAATGCCTCAGCTTTTTCATTCCTTTCGGCTGGGGCATTGGAAACGGCCCATTGGTATTTAAAAGGTAGAAGCAAGGATGATTGGTCTTTTCGGATATCCGCAGCTCAAAAAATTGATCCAGCGATTTTCTGAATATCTGGTAGCCTTTGGGCGCCAATTGATGATAGCCGTTTAAACTCAGATCTACCGTCAGGATCAGCAATCCCTTCGGCTCCAGAACCCGGGCGATTTCCGAAATAGTGGCCGGAAGATCGGCTACATGCTCCAATACGCTTATGCAATAGATCGCTGAAACCGCATTGTTCTGCAAAGGGATTGATTTTTCTTGAGATAAGATAAATTCAACGCTTCCAGGAGAGGCTGAGACCATTTGGGAGGCTCTTTGGAAATCCTTTTCGCAGATGGGATCAATGTCCATGGCAACTACCTTGAACCCTTCTTGGGCAATCGCGAACGGGAAAAAGGTAACACCGCTGCCAAAATCAATGATCGCAGGATTTTGTCCGGCACCCAGGGTTCTTCGCCATTTCCGGAGATGGTATAAAACATAGGGATATTCCCAAACCCGGCTCCAATTATGAAGCGGATCCCGGATCCAGATATATTCCGGACTGCGGAAATTTTGCTCATGGCTCAGAAATTCTTCCTGGATTTTTTCCAGTTGCTTGAAAAGCTCCTGCCATTCCTGGGATTCAAGATCTTCCAGGGAGGCAAATCCCGAATAATTAAACGCGTCTTTTGTTTCCAACCTCAGCTTTTGCTCACCGCAATTAATCATATATTTATCGTACCTTTCGCGAAAGAACGGTCAAGACGAACGAACCTTGGGCAGAAAGCGGATGCCGGTAAAGAAAGCCCGAAAGCCGGCGCCAATTTGTACTCCGCAAAATTGGCGGAGATTTGGAAGGATTTGGTCTTTGAATGCCGGGCTGGTTATGTTCCCAGTATTGCTCCACCAGCATACCCTGGCGGCTCAATAGATTGGAGAGGCTGGATAAGTCAAAGTAGTTCAGGTGTTCCAGATCCACCCGAAAGCCAATCCAGGTCGGACCCGCCTTGGCAACCTCTCCGCCATTGGGAACAGAAATTAATAGCCTGCCGTCCTTTTTAATCGAGCCCGCTATGTTCTTAATCATATCCTCGGGATGGGAGAGGTGCTCCAGGATCTGAAACAGGCAAAAGGCATCATAGAGCTGTCCTGCGGGAATGGATTTGGAATGGGGGACATTCTTCTTTTCCAAGATGTGATCGCAGTCTGCATCCAGCTCAACGCCGTATACATCTGCGCCCCGAGATCTTAAAAGTTCAAGGAAAAAACCATCGGAACAGCCGATTTCACAAATTGACAATCCGCTGACCCCACCGGTATTTTGCAGGATCGTAATAAAGGGGTTGCCGGAGCCGGTTATTTTATTCCATAAACTGAGTTTGGCAAAGCGATAATTTTTATAAATGCTATAGCTCCGATAAAATTTTTCCAGTTCATCCTGGGAAGGGATATCGGCCAGGTAGCGCATTCCGCAAGCCGAGCAATGGTGGACGACAAATTTATCGGGTCTTGCCACGAACGGCACCGGGGCGTCGCTGGAACAGACTGGACAGGGGCGGTGTTTCGCATTTTGAATACCCCATTCCGGGATCATGCCGGCAGGCACCTTGGCGGGCAAGGGAGGAAGTTCAAATAACATTCTTTTTCCTCAACGGAACTAGGGAAAAATTCATTGCTTCGGCTCCCATTTTTTTATATCATAGATAATCATAAACTGGTCCTTGGCCAGGGCTTTTCCTAATACCCATCGCAAGGGATTTTTGATCAGGCACTCCTTAATCCAGGTTTTACGACTCCAGCTCCAGGCTCCGGGGCATCTCGCCAGGTGGGTTTCAATTGATTCCGCAGGATCGCGATGATGCGGGAGCTTGAACTCGCCCGGCCGCCGCCGTAAGGGGTCCTGCGCTGGGCCATCGCGGCGTAGGCCCTAGAATCGGTCAGCAGCTTTGAGACGCTCCGGAAGACCCGGGTTGCATCCCTGCCCACCAGTCTGGCGGTTCCCGCCTCGACCGCCTTCGGCCGCTCGGTCACCTCCCTCATCACCAGCACCGGTTTCCCCAGGCTGGGCGCCTTTTGCTGGATTATTTCCAGTTGATTGAAAAGCTCTTTCCATTCGCGGGATTCAAGATCTTCCAGGGAGGCAATGCCGCTATAGTTTAGCGGGTGGTTATTGATTAGCCGGCTGGCTTGAAACTCCATAATGTTAGAGACCATCCTGCAAGATCATTTCCAAATAATCCCGATAACTTGATTTAGGAGTATCCTGGATCAGTGCCGCCATCTGGTCCCGGTTGATAAACCCCCAGCGCCAGGCAATTTCCTCCAGGCAGGCAATCTTGAGACCCTGACGGGCCTCCAGCGTGCCGATAAAATGGCTTGCCTGCATCAGGCTCATGTGCGTACCGGTATCCAGCCAGGCGATGCCGCGTCCAATCTTCTCCACCCTTAATTCGCCGCGGCGCAGATATTCCAGGTTGAGATCAGTAATCTCCAGCTCTCCGCGGGCAGAAGGCTTCAGAGCTTTTGCTATTTTTGCAACCTTGCTGTCATATAGGTAAAGACCGGTGACTGCAAAGTGCGATTTTGGTTTGGCAGGCTTTTCCTCAATACTGAGGACCTTGCCTTCGCCATTGAACTCCACCACTCCATATCGTTCCGGGTCTGACACGGGGTATCCGAATACACACGCCCCGCCGGAAAAATTCTTGACCAACTGGTCCAATCCGATGTTGCCATAGAAGATATTGTCGCCCAGGATCAGGCATACCGATTGGCCGGCGATGAAATCCTCGCCCACCAGGAAAGCCTGGGCAATCCCCTTGGGCTCTGGCTGGACTGCATAGGAAAGATGGATGCCCCAAATGTTGCCATTTCCCAGCAGGGCCTCAAAGCGCGGCGTATCCTGTGGCGTGGAGATAACCAGGATGTTCCGAATGCCTGCCATCATCAGGGTTGATAGCGGATAATAGATCATCGGCTTGTCATAGACAGGCAGAAGCTGTTTGCTCGCAACCAAGGTTAAGGGGTAAAGACGGGTGCCGGCGCCGCCCGCAAGAATGATTCCTTTCTCGATACTCATTGGCTGCTTCCTTCCTGGTTTAAGCATATTTTTGCGCTAACCTCGCCTTGGCGCCAATAAGGGGGCCGGGCCGGTCGCAACTTTCATTCTGTGCCAATGTTCAACCTTTCTCCGTACGCCTGCTGATAATATTTCTTATAGGATCCGTCCCGGACCGACGCCACCCATGCGGCATTGGCCAGGTACCAGGCAATGGTCTCTCTTATCCCCGCTTCGAAGGGCATGGATGGTTTCCAGCCCAATTGGGAGCGAATTTTTCCGGCATCAATGGCATAACGCCGGTCGTGACCAGGGCGGTCCTTGACAAAACGAATAAGTTCGCCCCGAGCCCGGCCGCTTGGAAGGAGCCCAACCCGGTCATCAAGAATGCGGCAAATAGTGCGAACTACCTCAATATTCTGCTTTTCGCCGGCTCCGCCGATATTGTATTTCTGTCCAACCTTACCCCGTTGCAGGACTGCCATAATTGCCTCACAGTGATCAACCACATATAACCAGTCTCGCACATTTTTTCCGTCGCCATAAACTGGTAGAGATTTCCCTTCCAGGGCGTTGCTGATGACTAGCGGGATCAATTTCTCCGGAAACTGGTACGGGCCGTAGTTGTTGGAGCAATTAGTTATAATCGCGGGCAGCCCATAAGTGTGGAAATATGCGCTGACCAAGTGGTCAGAGGCGGCTTTGCTGGCTGAATAGGGGGAGTGGGGGTCGTAAGGGGTGGTCTCGGCAAAGAAGCCGGTATCGCCGAGCGAGCCGTAGACTTCGTCGGTGGATATATGTAAGAAGCGGTGATTTGTGCCGGTGGACTTTTGATTGGAATCCCAATAACAGCGAGCGGCTTCAAGAAGGGTGAAGGTTCCAATGATGTTGGTGCGAATAAACTCGGCCGGCCCGGCAATGCTGCGGTCTACATGTGACTCGGCCGCGAAGTGGACGATGGTATCTATGCCCTCTTGGACAAAGATCCGCTTGATCAGCTTTTCATCGCATATATCTCCGCGCACGAAACGGTAACGGGAATCAGATTCAATATCCTTCAGGTTAGCCGGGTTACCGGCATAGGTCAGCCGGTCAAGATTAACCAGCCTGCAATTGGCGACCCGCTGCAAGGCAAGTCGGATATAATTAGATCCGATAAAGCCGCATCCGCCGGTGACAAGAATGCTTTGTCTCAATAACAATCCTCCGCAGGCATATCAAAATATTGATGGGGTTTAAAATCCCCGATGCAATCTTTAGCCACCCGCTCCAGGGCTGGACAAGCGGATACCGGATGCTTCGGGCAAAAAGGCGATTGCCTCTGGGTACGCGTCATTTAAGGATGGATTTAAAATATCCCTTGCCCGCTTGCAGCCTGGAGGTAAGATATCTATAAGTGGCGATCCCGCCTTTTGGAAAAAGGTAGATTAAAATAATATATAATGTTCTACCCAGATTAAATGGATTGGCGCTGAATTGTTTCAACAAAAATAGCCTGCCCGATTTAATTTGGCCGGAGTCAATTAAGGAAATAGGTATTTCCAAATTATTATACTTATAAATAATCTCGGATAGATCCGGCATATGGTGATGAATATATAGAAGCGAATCAATAAAATCTTTGTCAACTTGCTTGGAATTGGCTCTACAGGCGCTACCACGCTGTATTCTATATGCGCCCCAGATGCCATCCAATTTTAATATGTAACCATTGCGGGCGGCTTCAACGATATATAATAATTCACTGCCCAAGGGAATTTGTTCATTAAATCCCTCAGCGGGGCGAAGCGCCTTTCTGACCATGATGCTTGATGGCAAAAAACCGCCCTTGCCTTCCGCGCACCAATTGCCGGGTTCAACGAGATCCCTCGCGGTCAATATATCCAGAGCATTTCTACCAATAATGCCCAAAGTCTTTTTGCTGTCGCTATCAAAAATAACGGCTTGATGCCAACTTAAACTGCAATAAGGGTTATTCATCATTAATTCAACCTGATGCCTGATTTTGCCGGGGAAGAAAAAATCATCACCGGCCATAAAAGCGATAAATTCGCCGGAGCACGCGATTAACCCCCGATTGACATTGACAGATATGCCCCCATTTTTATCCGCGAGCAGCGGCTTGATCAAATGTGGATACTTTTGTTGATACTCCTTAATAATATCCTGAGTTCCATCGGTTGACGCATCATCGGAAACCACGATCTCCAAGTTGGGATAATCCTGGGTCACCACGCTATCAAGAGCCTCGCGGATAAAATGGGCCTGGTTATAGCTAATGATCACTATTGAAACCTTTGGGCATTTTACATTATCATTCATGAATAGATCCTTATGAATTAATCCCGGATTTAGCGCCAAATCTCTTTTTAACTATATCCAGCAAATTAATTGAAGTGGCGATACGCCGAAAAGAATAGGCACTGAAAATAATTATAAATAAACATCCGATAAAGATTGCCGCTAAAGGAGAAAAATATTGAGATAATTTAATGACTACAGCAGCGGAAAAGGAGACTGCCAACAAGGATAAATTTCGAACGGAAACACGATAACCGTAAAAATATATGGCCAATATGAACAGTAATACATAATACGAAATGTAGGAAATTAAAAAAGCTATTCCAGTGGCTTTGATGCCCCAAATATTTAATCCCAACCATACGATTGCAAAATAGACTATATACCAAAAAAGCTCGGTAAAAACAAACAAGCGGCCTTGGGCCTTTGCCACGATAATAAACCCCAGCGGCCAAGCGGCGATCTTCAAGATATCCCCCATAACCTGCCAGCGCAAGACATCTATTGTCAAGTCAAAATTCGACGAATAGAGCAGATGCACAACTTGTGGAGCAAAGGTGAGCATGCATAAGATAACTGGCACTGCAAGCAGAAGAACCACCTCGGTAGTTTCGTTTACGATCAGATTAACTTTATTATGGTCATTGATAATCTGTGCAAGGCGTGGGTAATAATCCACCGCCATGGAGGTTAAGACAAAACCGATGTATTGCATGGAAATGGACCACGCGGCCAAAAAGTGGCCAACCGACTCAATATTGAGTTTCTGCAAAATGATGGCGCGCAATATAAACTGGCTTCCAACCGACATCAAGTCGGATAACATAAATGCCGCTCCCAGGCTGAAGAGTCCCCAGGAGATTTGAAAATATTGCCGCCAAGGAACTGTGATGTTTTCAACCTTGATCTTGCGGCTGAACCAGGAGGAGAACAAAAAGCTCACAAATGGTCCGATCACGACAACAATCAAAAGACCCAATTTTCTCCATATAAAAATTATCAAAATAGAAACTAACATGCCGACTATAGAGCCTAAAATACTAATTTTAGCAAGATCCTTGATGCGACGCAGCCCGTTAATCAAGGCGAACTGGGCTCCAAACATCAGACTGGCAAAAACGCCGATTCCCAGCCAGCCGACCCAACCGGCATATTCATTATTCCCGAAAACCCGGGTGGCGATCTGCTCTCGGAGGAGAATTACCGCCAGCGCGCCAAGTATGCCCAGAACAAAGGCGGATCTTAATAAGGCTTTATGTGTCTGCTCAAATAAAAGGGGATCTGCCGACTTGGCAGCCGCGATCTGCCGCACGCCGCTGCTGTTGATACCCAGCCCAAAGAGGGTGGAAGCAGTGCCCTGAATTGACCCAAACATGCCCATAAGTCCGATCCCCGCAGGGCCGACCAAAATGGAAAAAACTTTGTTACGGATAATGCCGGTCAGGATAGTAACCACCGAACTGCTACCCATCATGGCCGAGGCGCGTAGGATATTTTTCATTTTATCAAAGTTATTATTGAACGCAATTGTTCCTGCGTTAGATGCGGGCCCATAGGAAGACTTAAGATGGACTTGGCCAGGCTCTCAGTAAGGGGAAAATCCCCTTCCCGATATCCAAACATCCTATATGCCTTCTGCAAATGAGGCGGGATGGGATAATGGATTAAGGTGCCGATGCCGGCCCGATTTTGGCGTTTTTGCAGTTCATCACGGTTTTTACTTCTTACCACATATAAATGCCAAACCGGCAAAGCCCAATTCGGAATGTAAGGCAGAATCAACCCGGATTCCGCTAAACCTTGCCGGTAATATTCGGCGACTTGGGCACGCCGGGCGTTCCATGAATCAAGATATTTTAATTTAACACGCAAAAAAGCGGCTTGCAGTTCATCCAACCGGGAGTTGAAGCCAAGATAATCGTTAACATATTTAATATGCGAACCATAGTTGCGTAATGATTTTATTTTTTTTGCCAAAGTGTCGTCGTTGGTGGTAACGGCGCCACCGTCACCGAAGGCTCCCAGATTTTTACCAGGATAAAAACTGAATCCTGCTGCGTGGCCTAACCCGCCGACGCGTTTGCCTTTATAATAAGCGCCGTGCGCCTGGGCGGCATCTTCAATTACCTCTAAATTATATTTTTTAGCAATTTTATTTATGGGATCCATATTCGCTGGCTGGCCATATAGATGCACCGGAATAATGGCTTTGGTGTTTTCATTGATGGCGTTTTGGATCAATTGGGAATTAATGTTATAAGTATGCTCATCCGGCTCAACCGGTACCGGACGGGCTCCGGCATAACTTACCGCCAGCCAAGTTGCGATATAAGTATTTGCCGGAACAATCACCTCATCACCTTCCCCAATTTCCATAGCCCGAAGAATCAAGTGCAAGGCTTCAAGGCCATTACCAACGCCAATACAGTGTTTTATGTCGCAAAAGGAAGCAAACTCATCTTCAAATGCGGCGACTTCTTCTCCCAGGATATAAGAGCCCGATGCCATAACCCGGTGGTATGCGGAATCCAATTCGTTTTGAAGTTGATGATAAGGAGATTTAAGATCTAGAAAAGGTATTGTCATTTTTTTTGGCATGTCAGGCCTTTAGGATTTCTTACGGGCAAGATAATTTATAAAGGACTTGTAATCACGGATATAGTCGGACTCTTCATAAAAATCCGATACCAAAGAGAGGCAGACGGAGCCGGAGGAGAAATTTATAATCTCCCGCCATAAATGAGGGGGAATATACAATCCATAATATGAACGATTCAAATGAAATGTCTTCTTTTCCCTCCCGTCATCCACAATCACATCAAAACTGCCCGAGGCCGCAATTAGAAACTGCTTCAATGTTTTATGGGCATGGCCGGCCCGGGTTTCGCCTCCCGGGACATCATACAAATAATAAACTCGTTTTATTTTAAAGGGAATCTGGCGATTATTTTCAATGAAAGTAAGGTTTCCCCGCGGGTCACTGATCTTAGGTAGATTGATAATTTTGCATAAAGAGATAGACATTTTAAATTATGGCCTCCTATAAATATCAAAATATTCATAAGTTTTAATCAATACCCAGTTTTCCTTGACATATGTGTATAGTACAGAACAGTCTTTATCCGTAGAGTGGTTTTTGAAACTGCATGTTCCAGTAAAAGTTATATTGTTCTTTTCTAACAGAACATATTCTATCTTTGATTCCAATATATTTATTAAATTCTCGTTATCGTAATTATCCTCAATATTTGTTGCCCAATCAACCGGCAATGGATTTTGTTTATTTAACAGATAAAAGGAAAGTGGCATAGAGGGTAATATAGCAAATTTATCATTGTATTGATTTCCAATAAACTTAAGTTCTGAATATTTATCATATGTTTTCTTTTGAACTTTAATATATTTAAGCTTGGGAAAGACATGACTAATATCGTATTCCATAAATTTCCGTTCTTGATACCTATAGGGATATTGATAAGCAATAAAAAATGTTACAAGACTAAATAGTAATATGAGAAAATTAAATATATTAAGATATTTAAAAGAAGAATATTTTGATAAATATAGATAGGTGCCAAATAATAAAGGTGGGGAAAATAATACCGGTAAAGGATAACCACGGCTTATAGAAGCGCACCAAGAAATTGACAAAAGAACCAATAAAATATGAATTGACCTATTTTTTATGGTAAATTCCTTAATAATTATAACTAGACAAATCAAGAATAGGAATTGTGAATATTCGCGTGGATAAATATTGCATTGATGGTAGAGGGATCTTGCGCAGATTAAGCCTAACAAGGAAATAATATACAAAAGCCCAAACCAGCCGATATTTATTTTAAAAAAGCGTCGCGTAAATATGTAAAAGAGAATCAGAGAAATAGCAAACATATAATTTGAGCCTAAATATTGAAGTATCGCAGTTGAGAAAAGATCATATAAACCGGTCTGCCCCGTGGTTTCTGTGATAAAGGAATTTACAATTGAATATTTATATAGAAACATAAATAATATTGAGGCTGATAAAAATAAAGTAAGAATAGCAAAAATTAAATTTGATATCTTATACAATTTATAATTTAAAAGTAAATATAATAAAGGGACAATTGGCATTATAAAGAAAGACTGCTTAGTTAATGATGATAAAACAAAAAACAATATCGATAAAATGGTATTATAAAATCTTGGCTGACGAGATAGGAAATATGCGCCTAAACAAGCAAAAAATACGCCATCCACTGAAGGCCAGGCCATGGGCGGAAAATTATGGCATGAAAAAGTAAAAAAAGATGAAGACAATAAGTATTTATCCAGCTTCATCTTTTGTAAATCATAAAATGCGGAAATTATCAATGATGCCAGAAAAGAATAAATCCAAACAATGAAATAAAAGAAACATCTTTCAAATATAATATAATAATTAGCAGGTATTAATTGAAATATAATAGAATGAAAATATATAGTTATTGGAGGTCTAATATAAATAAAATCTTTATAAGGTATTTGACCATTAAATATTCTCCAACAAAGAGCGGTTATAAATCCAGTATCCTCATCCTCAAGACCATATGGAGCATATAAATAGCAATAAAAAACCGGCAATAGTAAAAAAAAGATTAAGGTCCAATTATTATAAATGGATGACTTAAATGAAAATTTAGAGCTTCTTGAAATCATACTTTTACCCCAATTGATGCTGATTTATACAATATTTTTATTTAATATATAATCAACGCGCCAGCCACGGCACTGAGCCGGCTCGCCTTGACGCCAGAAATGATTGAATGAGGGCTCGGTCCGAACCTGGACTCCGAGCGCGTTCCTCAGATATTCTCCGAAATCATCCTCAAACAAAACTTGGGGATGAGGCTGCTCTTCGCGGAAATCGTTGCCCAATTTGAACTTGCTTTTGCACCATTCCAGGTAGCGTTTTTTTTCTTGGAGATAAATCTGAGTCCCGCTTTTAAGGGGAAACTGGCCGGCCAAACAAATTCCGCCGGGCTTTAAGACGCGCAGACATTCTTTCAGCGCCGCGGCGATCTTTTCTCGGTCAGGATAATTCATAAGCATGAAATAAATAAGCGAACGGTCAAGTCCGCCGCTGCTAATAGGCAGGGCCCAAGCGTCGCCCAGGATAAGTTGGATGTCAAACCGGGATTGAGCCGCCGCCTCAAGCATGCCCGGCGCAAAATCCAGGGCAAAAACCGTCTGGCAATGCCTGTGCAGTTCCTGCGCGATCCAACCGCCTCCGCAGCCAACATCAATTAGGCAATGCTCCGGCTTCAACTCAAGTTTGTTTTGAATGTCGTCGATCATGATGGTAATCTTCTCGCGCGGCCAGACAACGCCCTGAATGGTTTCCCATTTGCTCAAAAGCCACTGTTCTGAGTAAAGGTCTGCGGCTTTTGATTCCGCCCATCTATGCCATATATCTTTGTACATCTTAGGCAAAAAATCGGCACAAAATATTTCCGGCCTCCTCGGTTATACGATCCGAAACCTCCGGAGCGGTAACGGCATCGGTGAATTTTTTCAGCCCCTCTTTCCAGCCCTGCATAACCGGGTAACTTGCAGGAGTGTAGTTAAAAAACCTGATCTCTTTTTCATGCGCGCCCAGATGCAGTTTGTAGGCGATAAGCCCGGGCTGATCGTCGTCGGAAAGGCCGAGGTCAAAAAGTGAAAAGCCCGAATTCACCGCTTCTTCCACCGCGGTCCAGCTTAATAATTTGTTGGCTTGCATTTGCTGAAAAAGATAATCCGAGGCGGAGTACTTGTATACCAAGTTCCGCTTCCAGGGAATGTAGCATTGCACTGCGATCAGGCTGTGGTCATGGAAGGCGCCCAGGAAAAACCCTTGGCCCTCGGCCATGAAAGTATCCCAGATGTTTTCGAAAAACGAAAAGGGCTGGGCAAGAATGCGGTGGCGGTTTTTGCGCACGCGCAGGTGGAGCTCGAAAAATAGTCTTAATTCCTCGCGCTCCAGGTGCCTGATTTTAACGCCGGCATTCCGCGCCTTCTGGACATCCCGGCGGAAGTTGGGCTTCAGTCGGGCATTCAGTTGCTCCATTCCTAAACTGAGATCCAGCCCGTGCCAGCGCGCGCTCTTTATTTTATTAAACCCGAGATTTTTTGGAGGGTCCGGCGAGTCCAAAAGTCGGAGATTAACCGCCGATTCCGGGTCCAAGTTCTTGAGCGCCTCGAAAATGACCACAGCCTTTGAAGGATTTGAAAAAGCAGGATCGCAATAGTCGGAAAATGGAAGCGCGCAAATCCTTTTTCCTCCCGGATCGGAAATGCGTATAAAAGGCAAGGCGGCCGTTGCCAGGCCGGACTCGTAAACCATTATTGCCTCGGGCTTGAACTGATAAGTGGCCGTGAAAACTGAAAGCCACTGTCCGGAATGGAAAAGCGATGTAGGCAGCTTTTCAATCAAACGGGCATATCCCGGATCAACGAGCGGGTCCACAAACTCGATTTTAATTTCCTGCATTTGGGAATTTACCCGCGCATTCATTTCTTCTTGGAGTTGGCCGGGATAAGTTCCATATTTTATCGCAAATAAAATGCACAAGTTTAGTCATAAGGTTTATACTTTTAGTAATGCTACTTTTTGAGTTATGGTAATGCATGATTTATGATTTGCACAATTCTATCACTTGCGCAGCCATCTCCATAAGGATCATTATTTTGGGACATTGCCGAACAGATGTCAGGCCTGGTCAAGAGCGCGGCAACATTCTCCACTATGCCTTTGAAGCGGGTTCCCACTAATTTGGCGGTGCCAGATAAAACCGCTCCCGGCCGCTCGGTGACATTTCTCATTACCAGCGCGGGCTTCCCCAAACTGGGCGCCTCTTCTTTGCCTTCGCTGATCCAGCCGGAGTTGAGCACTTCATCGCCATATTAACCGCTTTATTTAATATCGTGGTATAGAAGAAGTCCAATGATATTTTATCATTTCCTTCTGATCCAAAAACTTCCCGGCTTTTCTTCCATTCTATTATAAGAAGAGAATGCTTTCTCTAATTTATGAGGATATTTCAAGTGCAGATAACGACCTGCCCACAGAACCTCAAATGAATTATTAAACGCTAAGAAAGCCTGCAGTAAATATTGTTCGTTCAAAAACCAACAATATTCAAAAATCCACTCTTTCGGATATTCTAACGGGAAAAATATATCGTGAATATGCACAATTACCCCTTTGTTAAGACTTGGTAGTATTTCAAGGTATTCATATTGAACATCACTCCCTATTTTTAAAACATGACTTGAATCAATAAAGAGGATATCGTTTGTTTGCAGTTTTTCAAATTCTTCCAAAGCAACGGTTTCTACCTTCTTAGCTATTATTCGAGATAGACCTGGAAAACCTGACAATAATATATTGTTCGGATATGGCTCAATTGCTATTAGTTCACTTTCGTAATTATTATCCTCGCTCTTATTCTTTAGAATTGCCTGCGCTGACACATAAGTAGATTTTCCAGATCCGATCTCAATTATTTTACTTGGTTTAAAATAGCGAATCATGCTGTATAAAATTTCGCCATCTATACCATCAAATGAGCCATTCTTAAGATAATATTGATAAGGAATTGAAGTTTTGTAGATTGGGAAATCATCATATTCGGATTTAAACTTTAACATAAAAAGTGAGAGTAGCTCAAGTTGTTTTTCGTCATTAAGGTTCAACCCCATCAGTTTGGAAGATTTCTCCCACAAATCATCTTTACAGGTTCTGGTATCCGGTATAGGATAATAAAAGTTAACAGGCGTTATATGATATTCCTTTTCTTGCCATAATTGGAAATAGCGTGTGTTTCTCATCAATCTGGATGGCAGAAGTATTGAAATCATTTTAGCGAGTGCGTCAGCAATAATAAGCCGTATTTTGATTTTGAATCGGGTTATCAACACAGAGGCAAGGGATCCCTGGCCTTCAACTGCCGCACGCTTTGTATTTTCCCAAAAACCCGACATTTTTGCTCCTTAAGAATATTATGTCAGCTTAGAAAATTTGCGCAAAAATCAACGATTCTCTGCGGCGACTGATCCCGCTTGGCTTCATAAAATTTGCGGATCAGGGCCGCATCCTTACTCTTTAATGCCAGCGATTTATTTCCATGATGTTATTTTAGCGTATCTCGGCGCAAATTTTTACAATCAAACGGGCGGAATTGCCCTGCCCGTAAGGATTCGCCCGACCCGCCATTTCTTGATAAACCCGTGGGTCGGTGAGCAAAGCTGAAACATTGGCAACTATCAGCTTAGGGTCGGTCCCCACCAGCTTGGCCGTGCCCGCCTCGACAACTTCCGGCCGCTCGGTCACCTCTCTCATCACCAGCACCGGTTTCCCCAGGCTGGGGGCTTCCTCCTGGATGCCGCCGGAATCGGTCAGGATCAACCGGGCGCGGTCCATCAGCGCCACGAAAGGTAGATAGCTGAGCGGTTCAATCAGATAAATATTTTTGAAGGTCCCCAGCAAGCGGAATACCGGCTCCCGGACATGGGGATTTAAATGCACCGGATAGACAAAGGCGGTGTCGGGAAATCGCTCCGCCAGCGCGGCTATGGCTTTGCATATGGATTCAAATCCTTTCCCAAAATTCTCCCGGCGATGGCCCGTGATCAAGACCAGAGGTTTTTCCGGGCCGCCATTCGCAATTTCATCGGGCACCCCAGGCAGGGGCGGCCGGTTCTTTTTGACCCGCTCCAGCGCGAGAAACAAGGCGTCAATGACCGTGTTGCCGGTAATAAAGATTCTATCTTCCGGAATTCCCTCGCTTAAGAGATTTTCCTTGGCCTTCTTGGTGGGAGCAAAATGATAGTCGGCAAGATGCGAGGTAAGCACCCGGTTGATCTCCTCCGGGAAAGGCGAATACTTATGTCCAGTTCTCAGGCCTGCTTCCACATGGCCGACCTTGACCTTATGATAGAAAGCCGCCAGCGAAGCCGCCAATACCGTGGTGGTGTCGCCTTGGACGAGAATAATATGCGGTTGGACCTGTTCCATATATTGGTCCAAGGCCTTTATCGCTTTGGCCGTAAAATCCGCCAAGCGCTGGTCAGGTTCCATCAAATTCAAATCCACATCCGGCTCAATCTCAAATACGGATAGAACTTGGTCGAGCAATTCGCGGTGCTGGGCGGTTATGCAGACATGGACTTGAAAATCGGGGCTTTGCTTTAAGGCAAGGATGACCGGAGCCAGCTTGATGGCTTCAGGTCGGGTGCCAAAAATAACCGATATCTTTTTCATTGCTTAAGACAGGCTTCGCCCCGGTCGGCGGTTCCGGCAGCCAACCCGGGGTGAAAGTCCTTTTCTATATGGTCGCGCTTGAACGATCCGCGGTTGGGTTCAGCAAGAGCCGTTCCTCCAGCGGCGCCAAATACTCAGCCGAGACCTTGACCGCGACCGCGCGTCCGAACAGTCCCACATTCAGATAGATTTTGCGCGGATCGCGGATGTCCGCGATCACGCCCTCTACCCCCCGCATCGGTCCTTCGGCGATGACCACGAACTGTCCCACGGCCAGGCGCGGATGGATTTCCACCTCTTGGGCGTAGTCCAGCGCCTTCCTGATATTTTCAAGCTCGCCCACGAACTTGTCCTGGTCCATCACCCTGATCACATTAATGATTCGTCCGGTCCGCAAAATCGTCTCTTTACGAGCCGGCCAGTCGGCCACCGAGAGGTATCCCGGGAAAAGGCACATCACCGATTTGCGCGGCTTGTTGCTGTCGCGCCTGATCGTCCGTTTGGTGAACATCGGCAAATAATAGCCGACTCCCTCCCGGGCCAGTTCCCGGGCCAGGGCTTTCTCGGCGCGGGGCTTGACGCGCACAACCCACCACTTACCCAAATCGTCCACCAGAGGGCGGTTAACCGGGAAGCGTGGACAGGGATTATTTGATACCTTCAGCATTCCAGAACTGCAGTTATGGTTGCAATTTGATACCTAAACATAAGTCTCCCGTTACCTCTATGAAATATTGAGTCCCTTGAAAACCGTTTTCTAATATTATATTCGTTTGGGTTCGCAAGTCAAACCGGAAAGGCTTGCGCCTCATCCTTCTTCCCAAAATCCGGCACCATTTTTATGGCATTTGGAAGGGGTGGGACCCATTTGCCGCCGGTGGATCAAAGCGGCGGATTGGGATGTTTCTTTTTCGGATTTTTGTCAATTTTATCCAGGAGCAGTTCCAGCCCCCGAAAGAGCTTGATCCGGGTTTGATCCGGGCTGATCACTTCGTCAATATATCCGAGTTCCGCGGACTGATAGGGGCTGGCAAATTTGTCCCGATATTCCTGGATCAGCTCGGCTCGCCGCTTTTCCTGATCCGGCGCGGATTCAATTTCTTTTTTGAAGACGACATTCACCGCGGCCTCCGGGCCCATCACCGCAATCTCGGCAGTGGGATAAGCGAAATTCAGGTCTCCGCGCAGATGCTTTGATCCCATCACAATATATGCTCCGCCATAAGCCTTTCTCACCACCACCGTCAGCTTGGGGACGGTTGCCTCGGCATAAGCAAAGATCAATTTGGCGCCGTGATGAATAATGCCTGCGGATTCCTCAACCGTGCCGGGCATAAACCCGGGCACATCCACCAAGGTGATGATGGGAATATTAAACGCATCGCAGAAGCGCACGAACCGGGCCGCCTTGCGCGCCGATTTGGAATCAATCACGCCGGCCTGATGCAAAGGCTGATTGGCAACCACGCCCACCGCGTATCCGCCCAGCCGGGCGAATCCGATCACGATATTAGGCGCAAAATCCGGCTTCAACTCAAAAAAGCTGGCATCATCAAACACCAGTTCAATCACTTGCTTGATCTCATACCCGGATTTGCCATCGGTCGGCACGATTCGGAAAAGGTCTTGGAGCGACCGCTCAATCGGGTCTTTAAGATCCACGATCGGCGGGTCTTCCTGATTGTTCTGCGGAAGATAAGTCAAAAGTTTGCGCACCAGCTCCAGCACCGCCCGATCATTCTCGCCCACCAGATCGCACACCCCGCTCAGACGCGAATGAACCTCGGCTCCGCCCAGCCCGCGATGCTCCACGGTCTCGCCCGTCACTTCCTTCACCACCTCCGGACCGGTGATATACATATAGGAAGTCGGCTTGGTCATCAGGATAAAATCAGTGAGTCCGGGCGAATAAACCGCGCCCCCGGCGGACGGTCCCATGATCACGGAAATTTGCGGAATCACCCCGCTCGCGAGAGTGTTGCGCAAGAAAATTTCCCCGTATCCCGCGAGACTGGCCACGCCTTCCTGAATCCGGGCGCCGCCGGAATCGTTCAGGCCGATAATCGGCGCACCGGTTTTCATCGCCAGGTCCAAAATCTTGCAGATTTTTTTCGCCTGCGCATTCCCCAGGCTTCCGCCCAAAACCGTGAAATCCTGGCTATAAATAAATACCGGCCGGCCGTGAATCTTCCCGGACCCGGCGACGATGCCATCGCCCGGGATTTTCTTCTCGGCCATTCCGAAATCTTTAGCCTGATGCGCCACCAGCCGGTCCAGCTCCATAAAACTTTCCGGGTCCAGAACTATCTCCAGCCGCTCCCGGGCAAGAAGCTTTCCCTGCTCGCGCTGTTTTTTTATCCGCTCTTCCCCGCCCCCGGAGAGCGCCTCCTGATTTTTCCGCGCCTGTTTCTCTCTCAACTCATCCCAGTTCATTTGTCCCCCATATCAAACCGGTTAACCTAAAACCTAAGCTCTGACCCCATTCTCCTTCCGGGATTCCCGCTCCCGACTGATAAATAGATGGAACCGCTCCTGAATCTGCCCCTCGGCTAATGGCTCGGAGCTAAGGTCGGCGCGTTGATTAACCTGACTCAGGGTGGTTTCCAGGAAAATTTTGAAAAACTTAGACTCCATCTTGAACTCATCCAGTTGATTCATCTGATGAAGGTCGCTGATCCGGATGCTTTTGATCCTGGCAAAATATCTTTTGAATTCTATCCAATCCCCGTAGCGAATGAACTGAACCGTATGCTTCTCCAGGTATTGAATATAAAATTTCTGCAGTTCCAAATATTTCATAAAATTATTGAGCGAAGCGCCTTCCAGAGAAGTCTCCGTGATTTCCTCAAATTTGTCCATCAAGGTCCGAAAGACCGCCAGGTCCATCCGGAGTTTTTTGGATTGCTCTTTTTTGGAGATGAAATCCGGGAAGATTTCCTCGCCTTTGATTTCGGGCTGGAGCTGCTGGATCATCTGGACAATGCTTTGCTCCAGGAAATTGGAAAGGATGCCTTTGCTGTTTTCCACCGAGGCCTTGAGCGGATCCAACTGGGCCTGCTTGGTGGCGCCGGCCAGCTCGGACTGATTGATTTTTTTAAGCTCCATTCCGAGCTGGAACGCGAGCGAATCCGATAGTTGCGCAAAATTATGAGCCAGTTGATGGTCGGTTTTTTCCAGGGCCGGTTTCATCTCCAGCTCCAGATGCTGAATCAGGTGCCGGGATTCGGAGTTGATCAGGGCGAAAATGATCAGGCTCTGCTTGAGCTTATCTGGATTGAGGGACCGCTCGTCAATGGAATTGAGGTAGCGGAGCAGTCGGTAAAAAGCCAGGATGATCACCGAGATGAAATGCCGGAGCCGGGAATCATTGATTTCCCGAACCGCCCGCTTGACGATCAGGTTTTCCACCCGGTCAAATTCGGGCCGGAACTCAATTCCGCTGATCGGATTGAAAAACCGGTTCTGGACAATGGCCCGGCTGGTGAGACTGCCGAGGTGGAAAAAAAGCGGGTAGTTAACCTGCGGGAGCCGGCCCAGCTCCTGGCAGAGATTTTTCAGGCCCAAAAAATAGGTATAGATCAGCATCAGGCTTTCTTCCGGATTGCGCTGGGTCAAACTCTGCTCAATGATCCTTCCCCTGGCCAGATCGCCTAACAACTCGGTTTCAATGTAATACCGGAACTGGTAATAACTCCGCTCGCTCGCTTCCAGCAGACGGCGCGAAAGCTCGGTGATGCGCAAAAATCCCTGGCCGGCAATGGCCAGCTCATCCGCAAAATTGATCCGGATCGGATTCTCCTCGGAATTGAGCGGAAGGTTCTCCAGATTGAAAAACCGATCCAGGCCTTTGAGCAAAACCTCCAGCTCAAACAGCTTGTCCTCCTTGCCCGGAAGCTTCAGCTCATTCAGCCATTGCAGGCGCTTTTTCGCGAGCTCCCGCTCAAATTTTTTGCTCTGCGCTCTGATCTCCATTCGGGTTTTATTTTATTATTTTCCGAGCTGAGATTCAAGGGAAGCGGAATTCGGGATCAGGAATTGGGAAATCGAGAAACCGAGAAACCGAGAAACCTCTTTTAAAGTTGAAGCCTAATGGGAGTGATGCTAGTATTTTAAAGCGAGGAGATGGGATGAAGGGAACGATTTTGGATGTCGGCGGGATCAGGGTCGGGCACGCGTCCGATTTTGAGAACGGGACCGGCTGTACCGTGATCATTTTTGAGAAGAGCGCGGTCGCCGGTGTGAACATTTGCGGGTTTGCCTCGGGCACGCGCGAGCTGGACTGCTTGACTCCGGAGCATATTACTCCCGGGATCAATGCGATTTGCCTGGCCGGCGGAAGCGCTTATGGATTGGCCGCGGCGGATGGGGTGATGAAGTATCTGGAAGAGCAGGGGATCGGGTATTCCGCGAGGGTGGCATTAGTGCCGATTGTTCCGGCGGCGATCATTTTTGACCTGAGTTTCAAGTCCGCGAAAGTCCGGCCCAATCTGGAAATGGGCTACCAGGCCGCGCAAGCGGCGCGCTCGGATTTGATGGAGCAAGGCTCGGTGGGCGCGGGAACCGGGGCGAGCGTGGGAAAACTGTTCGGGCAAAAGGGAGCGATAAAGAGCGGGGTGGGTTCTGCGAGCATAGTTTCTTCGGACGGCCTGGTGGTTTCGGCGCTGGCGGTGGTGAACAATTTCGGGGATGTGCTGGACTATCAGACCGGGCAGATTTTAGCCGGCTGCCGGAATCCGGAGACTAATAAGTTTGTGGACATTACCAGAATTTTGGCTGGAGCCAAAAAGCCGGTTGAATTGTCGGTCGGAGAAAACACCAACCTGGCCGTGATCTGCACCAACGCCAAGCTGGACAAGGTGAAGGCCAGGATGCTTGCGAAAATGGCGGAAGCGGGTTTTGCCCGGTCGCTCTCTCCGGTTCATTTCACTTTTGACGGCGACATTATTTTCGCGGTGAGCGCAGGCGAGATGGAGTCTGAAATTAACCGGCTGGGGATTCTTGCCGCGGAGGTTTTGGCAAGAGCGGTGAATAATGCGGTGATTTACGCGGACGGATTGGGCGCTTTGCCGGCGCTGAAGGATTTGAAGACAGAGATGAATCGCGACTAAAGTCGCTCGCACGATAATGTAGGGGCGCACCCGTGTGTGCGCCCAATAGGGCAGACACAAGGGTCTGCCCGTACGATTGCGTCACGAATCGCGGAAAGGAAAGATTGATGGATGAGTTCAAGAGAGTAAAAATTGAAAAACTGTTTGAGCTGATGAAAAAGCTGTTTGTCGCCGCGGGGATGCCGGAGCAAGATGCGCTCACCGCGGCAGACGCCTTGATTGCCGCGGACATCCGGGGAATTGACTCCCACGGCGCCTCCCGAATGCCTTATTACATCGGCAAGCTCAAAAACGGCACGGTCAATCCCAGGCCCGACATCAAGATCCTGAATGAGCTTCCAGCCACCGCATTACTGGACGGGGATGACGGACTCGGGCCGGTGGTGGCGAAAAAGGCGATGCAACTTGCGATTGACAAGGCGAAAAAAGTCGGCGCGGGTCTGGTCTCGGTCCGGAGAAGCAACCATTTCGGGATCGCGGCATATTATTCAATGATGGCGCTCAAAGAGGGAATGATGGGATTGGTGATGACCAATTCGGTCTCTATGGTAACTCCCACTTTCAGCGCCAAAGGGATGCTGGGTACCAACCCGCTCTGCTTTGTGGCCCCGGCCGGCAAATTCCGCCCCTTTGTCCTGGATATGGCCACCAGCGCGGTCCCGCTCGGAAAAATTGAATTGGCCCTGAAAAATAACAAAAAAGTTCCAGCCGGATGGCTGTATGACAGCCAGGGGGAATTTACCGATGACCCGACAATGATGTTCAAGGGCGGGGCGCTCGCTCCCCTGGGAGGGACCCGCGAGCTGGGCGGGCATAAAGGGTATGGTCTGGCGATGATGGTTGACATTCTTTCCGCGATTCTGTCGGATGCCAATTACGGCGCCAAGCAGGAAGGCCTGATGAGTATGAGGAAAGAGCCGAGCAATGTCGGGCATTTTTTTATGGCGGTTCGGGTGGATGGGTTTCGGCCGGTCAAAGAATTTGAAAAGACGATGGACGAGGCGCTCACCGCGGTTGTGGAATCTCCCAAGGCCAAAGGTCAGGACAGGATCTATATTCACGGCGAGCCGGAATTTGAATATGAGGATGAGCGGAGAAAACTCGGCATCCCGCTTCATCCCCAGGTGATAATGACATTAACCAATCTCGCCAAAGCAGATGGCATCAATCCGGAGGAATACCTATAATAGGAGAGTGAAGAACTGAGAATAATTGCGGAGCAGAAATGAAAAGGAAATTATCCAAGAAAACGATAATCAAAACCTATAGAAAACTGGAAAAGTATCATAGGAAGTCTCTGAAGCGGTATGGCGTAAAGCTCCCCAAGCTTGAAGGCAAAAAGGGCTTCACAAAAAAAGCACTGGTTCTGGTCTATCTCGCTCAAGGCTACCCGAAGACTAAAAAAGTCAGTAAAGTGGAGTTAAGCAATTTTATCAGGAGCTTCTACCCGGAGACCCCAGATGTCCAACCCGGCCGCCATTTGGCTGCTCAAGAGGGATGGTTTATTGCCGCCGGAGGCAGGGATAATAGAGATGTTATCCTGGAACGTGGCGAATATCAGCTTCTCTCTCTGGAGAAGCCATACCCGGCTTTTCATGGACATCGGGCAGAGATAACTGGAGACTGGGAAAAGCTAAAAGCGAGCTATGGGCATAGATGCGCCACCTGCGGTTCCAAGGAAGGCGAGCCGAATTTTCATTGGCCAAATACGATAACCCGATTGCAAGAAGCGCATATGAACCCGAATAAGCCTCCTGCTTCAGGTAATATCATTCCTCAATGCCAGAAATGCAATCGGGCTGACCGAAACAATTGGGAATATGATGAAAGAGGTCGGGTAATAAAATTAGCAAATCCCATAGTGATTAAAAGATCAGATCAAGAAATCAGGTGGAAAGTTTATAAAATATTATACGAAGAATTTAAAGGGAGGAATCCCAATGAATAAAGGGATAATAAATAAAATCATCTTAGGAGACGCGCAGGAAGTATTGGCTAAGATTGACGATAAATCAATAGATCTTGTGTTAACAGATCCCCCCTATTTTTTGGACCGAATGGATAATAATTGGAATCCCCGGAAGGTTGCCGCCATAACCGATTATTGTCATGTGGTAAAATCTCTGCCGCCGGGAATGAAATTTGATAAAAATCAGGGAATGAAGTTTTATGAATGGTATTTGAAAATATCAAAAGAATTGTATCGCGTGCTCAAGCCGGGTGGATTTTTCTTTTCCTTCTCCAGCCCGAGGCTCTATCATCGGATGGCTTCCGCGGTTGATGACGCCGGCTTTCTGATCCGGGATTGCTTTATCTGGCTTTATACGCAAAATCAGCCCAAAGCCATGTCAATAAATCATTTTATCCAAAAAGCAGGCTGGGATAAAAAAACTAAATTAGAGATTACAGAAAGGCTCAGCGGCTGGAAAACTCCGCAAATAAAATCTTGTTTTGAGCCCATTGTAATGGCTCAAAAAGAATGCGAAGGGACATTTCTGAACAATATGTTAAAATACAAAGTCGGGCTGATAAACATAAACACAAAAATTGGACGGGATATGTTTCCCTCAAATGTCACTGCTACCCAGGAAATTGAAGAAAACATTGATAAATACTTTCTTCTGCCCAAACCTTCCAGAGAAGAAAAAGGAGAATTCAATATTCATAAAACCGTAAAACCATTGGCAATCTGCGAATATATAATTCAATTGACGACTTTTTCCAAAGACGCGGTTGTTTTAGATCCTTTTGTCGGGAGCGGCACAACCGCGGTCGCCGCGAAAAAGATGGCCAGAAAATTTATTGGCATTGACACTAATCGGGAATATATCAAAATTGCGTTAAAGAGATTAAACGAGATTAAAAAAGCAAGTTATCAAAGCGGCAAAATCAGAAAATCAGGAATTCAACTGAAATTGCTTGGGTAAAGAGGAGAACAAAGTGGAGGAGGTCTGGTTATGAGTTACGAATACAGTTTTGAGTTTTATCCGGATGCGCTGTTCCAGGAGGCACTGGCCGGGGAGAAGCGGCGGGTATTTGCGTGCAAGGCGGAGCGGGAATGCCGGGTGGAGGATACTCATCCGGAGTTCAACCAGTTGGTTGAGATTTTCAGCGCCAGAGGCAAGCAGGGGTTTGAATTAGCGCAGATTTTTTTCCAGGATCAGGGCGTGCTGGTTTTGTATAAGAAAATGCTGAACGACGAGGTGAGGGAGGCAGGAGGCTGATGACGCTTTTGGAGGAAAGTCTGGGTCTGGACGAATATCTCCGGGAACTGAGGGAAGGATTTCAGATAGAAGAAGAGCCAACCCTGGAATTCAAGCTGACCAGCACCACGCTTAAGGGATTGCTCAAGGATCAGAGATTATTAAAACGGGTTCTGGAACTGCTGGCGCATGACATTCATTTTGTGAGAGAGCAGGCGGCGAATCTGTTCAAAAATGAGGTTGTGCTCTGGCGGGATCCGGATGGATGCTTTTCTTTGCGGATGAGCATCTGGACCGGGGAATTTGATAGTTTTATCCACGATCATAATGCCATCGGCGTGACCGGCTGCTGGTTGGGGAAGATCCTGGTTGAGAATTATGAAATCAAGGAATGGATTTCCGAAGAACGGGTGAAGCTGGAGCTGAAAGAAAAACTGACCCTGAACAAAAATGATACGACTTTTGTCCGGCCTCAAGATAGCGGGATTCATAGAGTGGATCGGGCGGAAGGGGATTTTGCCATAAGTTTATCCGCCTATGGCCGGCCCTTGCCGCGGGGATATATTCGGAAATTTGATCCGGCAACCGGTGAAATCAGCAAAATTTACCCGCCAGCCCGGGCGCAAAAAAGCTGGGCGCAAAAACTGCTTGAAATCATTGACAAAGGTTGACGGAAAACGATCTATGCTTATCTTAGATAATAGAATTTCTATGGAAAAAAATGGGGTATCTCAGCAATGTATAATGAGAAGGTAATAGATTATTTTCAGCATCCGCGCAATATGGGCGAAATTCCGGACGCGAACGCGGTGGGCGAGGTTGGGAATCCGGTTTGCGGGGACATAATGAAGATGTACCTGAAGATTGATGAGAAGGGGATCATCCGGGACGCCAAGTTCAAGACCTTTGGATGCGCCAGCGCGGTCGCAAGCAGTTCCATCGCCACGGAAATGATCATCGGCAAGCATTATCAGGATGCGCGCAAGATCAGCAATCAGGAAATCGCGGACGCCTTGGGCGGTTTGCCCGAGCATAAAATTCATTGTTCGGTTCTGGCCTCGGAAGCGATCGGCCAGGCAATTGACAACTATCTGGGCATCAAGCCTTCCCAGGCCGAAGAATTTGAATATGTCTGTAAATGCAAGAAAATAACCCGGGAGCGGATTGAGGAAGCGATTGCGCATGGGGCATATACGGTGGAGATGATAGCCGAGGCCACCGGAGCTACCAAGGGCGAATGCGGCGGGGTCCGTTGCAAGCCGGTGATTGAGGAGATCCTGAATAAATATCGGCACAAGGAAAAGGAGCAGAATTAAATGCGGAAAGTTTACCTGGACAATAATGCCACCACCCCGCTTCATCCGGAAGTGAAGCAGGCGATGATTGAATCTATGGACCTGTTCGGAAACGCCTCCAGCATCCACTACTACGGCCAGGAGGCGCGGAAGGCGGTTGATGAGGCTCGGAAGAAGGTTGCGACTTTGCTCAATGCCGGTACGGAGGAGATTATTTTTACCAGTTGCGGCTCTGAATCCAATAACCTGGTGATCAAGGGCGTGACCTGCCAGGATGTTTATTGCAAGCCGGATGGCGCGCATCCGGGCAAGCACATCATCACCAGCCAGATTGAGCACCCGTCAGTGATGAGCCCGATCCGGACCCTGGAACGGCAGGGGTTCAAAATCACCTGGCTGCCGGTGGACCAATCCGGCCTGGTGGATCCGGACCTGGTGAAAAAAGCCATCACCAAGCAGACCGTCCTGATCACGGTTATGGCCGCGAACAATGAGATCGGGACGGTTGAGCCGATCGCGGAAATTGCCAAAACCGCCCGGGAGAATGATGTTTATTTCCATACCGATGCGGTCCAGGCCGTGGGCAAAATGAAAGTAGATGTCAAGGAACTGGGGGTGGATTTTCTGTCCTTCTCCGGCCATAAGCTGTATGCGCCGAAAGGAGTGGCCGCGGTTTATATCCGGAAGGGCGTTTTCGTCTGTCCCACCCTTCAAGGCGGGCATCAGGAGCGGGGTTTGCGCGGCGGGACCGAGAATAACCTGGGGATCATTGCCCTGGGCAAGGCCTGCGAGGTGGCGATGCAAAACCGGGAAAAAGAAGTGCCCAAAATCTGGAAGTTGCGGGAGAAACTGCGGAAAGGGATTCTGGGAAAAATTCCCGAGGTGATGATCAACGGCCATCCGGAAAAAATTATTCCCAATACCCTGAGCGTCACCTTTAAATACATAGAAGGAGAATCCATCCTGCTCCGCTTAAGCGCGGAAGGCATCGCGGTCAGCACCGGAAGCGCCTGCGCCAGCGGCAGTCTGGAGCCGAGCCATGTTCTTTTGGCCATCGGTCTCCCGCACGAGCACGCGCACGGAACCATCCGCTTCAGCCTGGGAATTGAAAATAACGAAGAAGACATTGACTACACCCTGGGGGTTCTGCCCCGGGTCATTCAGGAACTGCGCGAGATGAGTCCGCTCTGGGCACGGAAATAAATACCATGAATCTTTACCGCAAAGGCGCAAAGGGCGCAAAGAAAAAACTATTGAGGATATAGAATGGGGGAAACTCATTGGAGAATGGCTTTTAGACGGGGTAGCCAGGGGCGTGAAATGTTTCAACATTGTTTTGAGAAAGGTATAGCGGCCCTCGGATATTATGAATATGAAAGTCGTAAACCTATTGTGGAGGACTGCTCAAAAATATCAAAAGAGGAATTTATTAGAATTTGGAGAACAAAATGGCCAAACCCAGGCACGGCGAGGAAGAGCTTGGAGTATGTGGCTTACGAAATGAAAAAGGGAGATATAATTTATGCAAAACAAGGACCCGAGATTGTTGGAAGAGGCGAGATAGTATCTGGTTATCAATACGATCCGAACATTTTGCGGGATGTGGATGGAAAGTGGGAACATTTCGTAAGGGTAAATTGGCAAAAGAATTTTAAGCCTTTCAGACTTGTGATTGATCCGTCCTATCCAACCGTTTTAAAATTAGAAGGAGAAAATTTATCAAAAATACTCGCCGAAGACCAAAAAAATAATCCGAATTTAGAAGGAAATAAAGAAATAGATGTTTCCGCACAAAAACAACTTCAAACGATGGAGGAGAAGGATTTTGATGATCCCATAGAACCAGTTTTGGAGGATGAGGAAGGGCGGAAGAGTTTAAAAATACATCTCGCACGAGAGCGCTTAAATAGATTAGTATTGGCATTTAAAAAATCTTTATCTTCTTTCAAGTGCTCAATTTGCGACTTTGATTTTGAGAAAACTTATGGGCCTATAGGGAAAGGATTTATTGAGGCTCATCATAAGAAACCGGTGGCATATCTTGAACCAAATGAAAAAGTGCGCATAGAGGATATTGTTCCCCTCTGTTCTAATTGTCATAGAATGATTCATAGAATTAATCCTATTCCTTCTCTCGGAGAATTCGAAAAGCTAATTAAAAAAGGCAAACGTGAATAAGCAAAATACAGTAATATCTTTGCGTCCTTTGCGCCTTTGCGGTGAAAGGAGTTTAAGTTATGGATGAGAATGAGCTGAGCAATAAAATTATTGGCGCGGCGCTGGAGGTGCACAAGACCCTGGGGCCGGGACTGATGGAATCGGCGTATCAGGCCTGCTTGTGCCAGGAATTGCGGATCCAGGGGCTCAAGATTGAAAAGGAAAAAGATTTGCCGGTGGAATACAAGGGCTTCAAATTGGATTGCGGGTATCGGATGGATATTGTGGTTGAGGACAAGGTAATAGTGGAAGTGAAGGCGCTGGAGAAAGTATTGCCGATCCATGAGGCCCAGCTCTTGACCTATCTCAAGCTGACCGGCTTGAAGCTGGGACTGCTGATCAATTTTAACACGCCCCGGCTCAAGGACGGAATCAAACGGCTGGTATTGGGATTGGAAGAAAAATGAAAACTCTTTGCGTCCTTTGCGTCTTTGCGGTGAAAAAACCGCTTGCAATTTGGCACAGCATCTCTCGCGTAGCGCCACCGGCTCAAAACCCCGGATATTTTCTTCTTTGCGTCCTTTGCGCCTTTGGTGCGCCAGGAAGTTTGGCTGATCTGATGATCTGAAAGGAGGTCATACTGGAATTGTTCGTTCGCCAGTTAGCGAAGCAGGCGGTTGGGGGAGTAATCCTTCCAGCCGAAGCC
>Ga0315277_10000245_pt1 | contig 92866 bp, 80 predicted proteins | sample YL17G05_15_MG_FD_203695 | JGI IMG/M metagenome (GOLD analysis project Ga0315277, IMG submission 203695) | Sediment microbial communities from Yellowstone Lake, YNP, Wyoming, USA - YL17G05_15 | ecosystem: Environmental > Aquatic > Freshwater > Lake > Sediment | place: USA: Wyoming | collected...
CTTCGGGGAATCGATCCCATCGGCTTCCTCGCCGAATCGGTCGCTGCCGCCATCCGGTCCGGATCACCCTTGACGATCCCAGATTCACCTCAAACCGCCAAAATTGGCTAAACAGTTACCTTTCCGGTTAGTATTGTCAATCTGAAGCCGACAGAGAGCCCTGGTCCCATCGGTACCTGATGCTCAGGCGCCTGGATTCCTATTCAAGACCGCATGCAGATTAGCTTATGGTGAAGAAGGAGAGAAACCATCTCGATGTCCCTGCCGCTCGGCAATCCCACCCATTTTCGTCCATGTCCAAAAAGCGTGAAATAAAATGAGCAGCCCGGAAACTACATGGGTGCGGGAGTGCGCTCGCTGGTTGATTGAATTGGATCATGGATGGTGCTAAGGTGATGGCGACTATGAAACAGGCGAATATCAAGCTCACCTACCACGATTACGTTCAACTTCCCGACGACAGGCGCTACGAGCTCGTGGAGGGAGAACTCATCTTGGTTCCGGCCCCGAACCTCTATCACCAGCAAATCCTGGGAGAACTCTGGACATCAATCTGCACTTATGCCAAAGCCAATCATCTTGGCAAAGTCTTTCTCGCGCCCTGTGATGTAGTGCTTTGCGAGATTACGGTGCTCCAACCCGACCTGCTGTTTGTCTCACGGGAGCATCAGGGGATTCTGACGGATGCCAATATTCAAGGATCTCCCGATCTGGTCGTTGAAATCCTCTCGCCATCGACCAGGCAGCGGGATCTGGGCATCAAGCGCAATCTCTACGCCAAATATGGCGTGAGAGAATTCTGGATCGTCGATCCCGACGTCAAGGCCGTTGAGGTCCTTCCCCTGACGGAAACCGGCTACCGCACCATTGTCATCGTCCCTCAGACCGGCACCCTCAACTCTCCCCTGTTCCCGGCCCTGAACCTGGCCCTCACCGATATCTTTTGACCTTCGGATTCAAACGAGCTGCGAGAGCAAAGATGCACCGGACGCTCTGACAGGTGCGCGCACCTTGAAGGCATATCCGTCCACCAACTCGTGTCCGGGGAGGAAGAGGGACAGTCGGTCACCGGTGTTCCCGATGAACTGACTCGCTCCGGGCCTTGTTGGTTTACGAGGGGACACTGGTGGCTGTCCCTCCTCACCCGAAGGGCCGCATCTAACGTGGGCGCCGGGCCACATAGTTTCCGATGAGCCCGCCAAAGACGCTTCCCACCAGTATGTCCGATGGAAAGTGTTTGTGCGCGCTCCAGCGCGAAATACTGACTGCCGTGGCCGCGCTGTAAGAAGTTATCACAAGCCACTTTGGACATTTGGGACTGCGAGCAATCGCGACTGCCACAGCCCAGCTGTTCATCGCGTGTCCGGAGGGAAAGCTCTGCCCCCCCTTCCAAAACCTCCCTTCTCCATTGCCGTGATCGGGTCGTTCCCGCTGGGTGATCCCCTTGAGCGCATAGTTGGTCAAAACCGCACCAGCCAGCGCTTCCGCCGAGATCCGACCGATCCGGGTATAATGGGGCTGATGAATCACCTTGCCCCCCACCAGCATGCCCCCGGTTACAAAGCCCAGCGTATAGATGGCCCCAAAATTGGCGACTCGTTGGGACCATTTGACCTGGTTGGGGGTGTTAGGCAGCCATGTCGCCGTTCTTGTATCCGTGGCAATAAGCCCGGCGGTAGCAGCCGCGAGCGGCAGGGCGAGAGTGAAAAACTGTTTGCGGTTCATTCGGGGAGGACTGGTCCAGATTGCCTTTTGATCAGTCCAGAGGTCGCGCAGAAATTGGCCCGCGGTAGAGTGCTGTGGTTTTGCAGCCGCAGGAAGAGGGGAAAAACGGATGTCTCCGATCTTCGTGGCATTGGATTCCGATGCATCCTGGCTTGAGACTGGCTGGGCAGCCAATACGAGTTGCACCAGGAGGAGTCCGCACACATGACGCAAGGTCACTATTTGTCGCATTACCATCCCCTTTCGATGCCCACAACTTCGGCGGCAGGGCCCTTCTTCCGCAAATACACGGTTACGGCTTTTCGTCCAGCCGTCAGAGCATCAATTCTGGCGGCAATATAATCACCTTCCGCAAGTGAAGAAAACCGGCTCGGCAGATGAAAGGAGATCTCTCCCGGAAGCGGTGTGAGGGTTCCGCTGTCGTTGTCGAATGTCGACCAGGAAATCCGGTATTCAAGAGGAGGCCGGAATTTGTATTGAACGGCCAGATCCTCGAAGAGCAGTTCTCCGTTGCGAACCCTGAAGGAATCGAGCGGCAGGACCTTGGAGAAATAGGCGCGCCCAATCTTGTCCCGGCGCTGGGCCAGTGCGGTTACCAGGTAATCCACCACAAGCGGATTGCTATATTCTCCGGTCTCCACCAGGGTGCGAATATCCTCGTCGGTAAATGCAAGCACGATCTTGGCTGCCCAGTACTCGTCATCCGGCTGCCGGCTGAGAAATGCCGGATTCGGATAGTTGGGCTTCCAACGCTCCGGATCGAAGACTGTGGATTCAATCCTCCCTACCGCCTCTAACTTGGAGTAATCGGCGCGTTCCCATCCAGGGGAATAAAGGCCGAGGCCGAGCAGTGATTTGAATGCGCGACCGGCTGTGGGGATCTGGTATTCGTTCCCGAAACGGGCATCTTTTGGGCCGTCGCCGTCGCTTCCGAAAGCGGAACTGAAGTCAATCAGATAGTGCCGCACGAATGGAACTCCATCAAGCTGAACCAGCGCGTTGTAGGAATTGGCGGCTTTGGCATCCGTATGATTCAGCCAGGCGCAAAACACAGACAAACCCCGCAATTCACGGCGGTCTTCATGGGGGACCAGATCATTCGGATCATCCGAACGGGTTCCTTCATATCGGAATGGGCCCAGGTTTTTACCCGGAATGGCCAGGCTCGCGATTGCGCGAAATGACCCATCCGGCAAACGGGGAACGTTTGCTAGAATATCGAAGAGATCCTTGGGAACCAAACTGCGGGAAATTCGATTGGCTCCGGCGATGGTTGCCGCCTTGTCAATCGTCAGGTCGGATTTGTCTATCTTGACAATGTAATTTTCAGGCGTGTTGTAGCCGATGGCATGGAAAAACTTGGAGCCAACGACTTCGGCACCCGTGCTCAACTCCGGATTGGTTGTGGGATCCACCTTCGCAAAATAGATGCGCCCTTTTGCATCCTTCATCCTGAACCCGGGTGTGATACCCTCCGTTTTTGCGCCCACAACAACAAACGGAGGCCGCGGCACATTTTCGTTGCCTGCCCCTCGCCTCAACTCATCCCGGGTCATCCGAGTCCGGCCATGCCGGTTGGTAAACCAGGAATTGTCGGGCACTTCGCCGAGAGTGTTGATTCCCTTTGCAGGGAGGGGCGCCCGCTGCCCTTGCCTGCCACCCTGGTAAAGGTAATCAAACGTGGCGTAGATGCAGACTTTTTTGATATCTCCGACGGGCACGGGTCTCGGGTCCGCCTGTATGGGATCGTCGGGATAGAACTTTTGAGGCTGGCCGGCACCGCTCCCCAAACACATCAGTCCCGCAGCCACGGTCAAAAAGCATGATCGAATACGAACCATAATCCGAAGCCCTCATGACTAAAGGCGGTATCCACGCGAAACACCAATGCCCGCCTGGTCTTGAAACGCACGCCAAATCCGACATCGCTCTCACACTTTTTGAGATTGAAGTCTCCGTCTCTGTGGAACACTTTGCCGGCATCGGCAAAAAAGACGGCATCCATCAGAGCGAAGACCTCCCAGCGGTACTCCGCATTGAGCAGGAAAATGTTATCGTCGTAGAAGCGATCATGCCGATAGCCGCGAAGGTCCGAGGCGCCGCCCAGAGTGGGCTGCATGTAAAACGGGACTGCGCTGCCGGCATCGGGATAGCTGAGCACGGCGCGGGCGCGCAGCGCAATGACCCGTTTCCTGTTAAAAAAAGGCAGGTACTGCTCAATCGAGTTGTCGATCTGCCGGAAGGAATATTGATCGTACTTCCTGTCACTGAGCCGGCTGAATTTCGCCAGAAGATGGGTGCCTCGGTGCGGATCTTTCTTCTCGTCCAGCGAATCCATTTCCAGGAACATCCCAATGCGCAGGTAATTCGTCTGCCTGTCAATGCCCGGCGCCATGACCGGGGTGTATTGCTTTTCAGCAGAATTTAGCTCGTTGGACTTTCCGGGGCCGACGTTGAACCACATGTAGCCGGCAGCGAATCTGACGCCCAAATAGCGCCGCACGGGCCTGAATGCGAGAGAGAAATCCAACACGCTCTCCTCACGGCGATAGGCTGTGCGCCCTGCCTTTTGCGAGCCCGGCCCGGGTCCGTAAAAATCGATCGAATTGGCATCCAGCCGGCGTCCCTGGAAACTCAGGTCCAGGTAGCGCCGGGCGAGATGAGGAAACTGCAGCTCCGTGTCGACCAGGTACCACGACCTCCTCGAGCCGATCGCCGACACCCGGAAATGCACTTGACCCTTGGCAAGGTCAGGCCTGAAGTACTCCGAACCGAGACTGAAGCCGGCGCCGCCGGGCATGCCTCCAAGACGGAGATGAAGGCCGGGAATCCCGCCGAGATACTTGTTCAGTGGATCCTCACCTACATATTTATAAAGCAACTGCTCCGCTTTTGAGGGTTCTGCCGGCAATGGATTCCTGGCCTTTTCCTTTTGTTGCTCCCCGATCGATTCGATCCGGGTGCTTGCCTGCGAGGCCTGCAAATCCTGAGCCGGAGCGGAGCAGGACAGGGCTGCGGTGAATGCGAATGCTGATGCCAGAAGAACCGGACCAGCGAGTTTGCCAGGAAAATTCATATCGCTACTCTCCAGGATGTGCATGACCGGAGCTCAGCAACTCCCTCTTATAGGGTTCACAGGCAGGCTCAATTGTTTGCCGCACGAAGCATTCCAATTCGCCTGCGCAGACTGCAAAATATCAATCGATGAGAACTGAAAGGCGGAAGCCCTTAGTTTCCCATGCGAACACCCTTTTTTAATGTAATACCTCCGAAACGGTTTGTGAAGGCGCCGAATCATTTTTAATATACCCGCCAAGGGCTGCAACCTTGACGAAAAGAGCTTTGGACACCCATCATTTTCTTCATGTTGGGTGTCCACTTTCAGATCTCTTTCAAGTCTCTCAATTTTTTGCGGCTTTTTCTTGGCACTTTCGCCGGGTGTTACGGATCTCGCTTTCCGGTCAGTATTGTCAATCTGGAGCCGACAGAGGACCCTGATCCCAACTGTGCCTGATGCTCAGGCGTCTGGATTCCTATTCAGGACCGCATGCATGTTAGCCTATGGTGAGGAAGGGCTGAAACGATCTCGACGTCCGTGCGGTTCGGCAATCCCATTCATTTTCGTCCATGTCCAAAAAAGCGTGAAATAAAATGAGCAGCTCGGAAACTATATGGGTGCGGGAGTGCGCTTGCCGTGATTGATTGAATTGGGTTGTGGATAGTGCTAAGGTGATGGCAACCATGAAACAGGCGAATATCAAGCTCACCTACCACGATTACGTTCAACTTCCCGACGACAAGCGTTACGAGCTCGCGGAGGGAGAACTCATCTTGGTTCCGGCCCCGAACCTCTATCACCAGCAAATCCTGGGAAAGCTCTGGACGTCAATCTACACTCATGCCGAAGCCAATCACCTTGGCAAAGTCTTTCTCGCGCCCTGTGATGTCGTGCTTTGCGAAATTACGGTGCTCCAACCCGACCTGTTGTTTGTCTCACGGGAGCATCAGGGGATCCTGACGGACGCCAATATTCAAGGATCTCCCGATCTGGTCGTTGAAATCCTCTCGCCATCGACCAGGCAGCGGGATCTGGGCATCAAACGCAATCTCTACGCCAAATATGGCGTGAGAGAATTCTGGATCGTCGATCCCGACGTCAAGACCGTTGAGGTCCTTTCCCTAACGGAAACCGGCTACCGCACCGTTGTCATCGTCCATCAGGCCGGCACCCTCAACTCGCCCCTGTTTCCGGCCCTGAACCTGGCCCTCACCGATATCTTTTGAACCTCAAACACGACAAAGAGGGCTAAATCCGCCAACGGTAGCGGCTACCGTTCCGTCCGTCCCAGCGCCCTCCGGCTGAAGGAAATCGAGACGTGCACTGCGGCGGGGGCCGAGGGACATTCACCATTGTCCCCCCTTTTTCCCCTTTTTCGCCCGGCGCTCGCGCCAGAATAGGAATCTGTTTTTGCGCGAGCCCTTGATTTTTTCCGCCGCTGCCTCCCAATTCCGGCTAAAATAGCGGCAGAATTCCGGAGTTCGAAATGAGGCTGATCCTTCTGATCCAGTCATGCTGGCTGCTAGCGTGCCTGATCTGGCCCGCCGCCCCACAGAGCGCGCGGCGCCTGTGGGTGCTCCGCGAGCCCGACGAAATCGTGGAGTACGACGCGGTTTCCTTCGCGCCCAAGGGTAGGATTAGAGTCCCCTCGGCAGCAATCCAGAATCCCGAGCGCCTGTCCATCAACGGCCGCGGACAGATGCTGTTCGTCCCAGGCACGACGGGCGACGAAGACGACTTCAGGCCCGGCTCGGCGCCGAACAGAGTCTGGTTCTGGAACGGCCGGACCTCGGTCCAACTGGATCGCGGGGCGACCCGGAAGAGAAGCCGCGCCGGCGAGAACCTGTCAGTCGAGGAGACACTTCCTGCATGTTTGTTGTCCGCGGATGGGCTGCATCTGTTCTGGTTCGAAAACGAATTCAGAAAGCTCCAGGGGAGCGAGGGCGTCCCGGATCTTTCGGTCACGACCGTCTGCCGTGTCTGGCAAAGCGACCTTGCCGGCGGGCAACGCAGGAAGATTGTCGAGGTCACGTTCGCTCCCTGCAAGTGCGGGACCGGAGTATGTTCGGAAACCTGTCCTGAAGCGGAATTGTGGGCGCCGGACGGCGTTATCGACGATTTCTTTCTTCTCACCCACTGGATTCCCGGACAGTTGGGCGCGACCTTCCAGAACAGCTTCCTGCACCGGAAAGGGAAAGGAAACTGGGTGGGATCCAAACTGCCGGGGCCGCTGGAAAACCTGTTAGACGCGGCCCGGGGCGGTGATATCCTGCTTAGCGCTCTCCCTGACACTGGATGCTGCGGCTGGGACAATGACAGCAACGATCGAACCCTGGTGATCAGGGGCGGCACGGCGACCGTCCTGTTTGACGAGCGGGAGCGGTATGCAAATCCGAATTACGACGTCAGCTTCTTTACCTCCCGAGCTCTCCTCTCGCCGGATCTCGCATCCGCAGCCATGACGGTTGTGTCCAGCGCGCGGCCGGAGGGCGAGATTCGTTTGTCATACGGCGGAAAGCCCGACTCGAGGGAACTAGCCCGCATCCGTCAATCGGTCTCCAGTTTACCCGCCGTCGAAGCCTGCCGGCTGGACAATCCTTCCCGGCGTACCGCCTCCGTTCCGAATGCCGCCCTGGCGGGCTGGCTCAACAGCCAGGAGATTCTGATCCTGGAGAACCAAGTGCTTGTTGGCTTCAACACCGCCTCTGGAACCAGGCGTGACCCTAAGATTGGAGCCCCGCGGATCTCACAGGTCTTCCTCAGGTAGCCACAAATTTCCCGGTGCGGCAGGTGGACATAAGGCCCGGCGGCACTCGAGCGGATCAAAGCCCGGCACATCGACGCTTCCACTGCTTCAGGGTGGCGCTTGGCCAAGGACGCCCACCACGATCCCCTGATTTGCGCGCTGATTTCAACCTAAACGGACGGCCATTGGCGTGCGACTCTGAAAGGCTGCGGACGGGGATTGGACCACCGTAAAGAGAAGATGGTTTTCCTGAGAGCGCAGGCCATTGCCGGCGGCGGAATAGGTATTTGGAGTTGCCCGATACGTTTCCTTTTTGTATTCTGCTGACAGTTACCAGTTACGGCCATCGCGCAACTTCCGGAGGGCAGATTGGACTTTGCTCTAGTGATCAGAGAGGTTGCAGGTTTTTTTTATGCGCGAGGGACTTTCCTGCGCGGTTATTGACGCATTCGGCCTGAGCCGGGCAACAGAGGCAGAGATGAGGTGAATCGATGATGCGATCGCTCTTTCGACTGTTCATGGTAAGCCTGGGCATGGTTGTTTCGTGGGTCGCAATCTTTGCGCAGGGTCAGGCGCCCCAGAGAGGCGCGGCGGCGCGGAATCCGGCCGTACCCACGCGGGCCCAGATCCTGCGCGGCGAGTACAGCCGCTACCGCGCCAACAACGATCTGCTCTACTACCATCTCGACATCCGCGTCGATCCGGAAAAAAAGACCATCGGCGGCAAGAACACGATCCGGTTCAGGATGCTGCAGGATGACACGCGCATCCAACTCGACCTGTACGCCAATCTCAACGTCGATAAGATCCTGTTCGGCGCCACCCCGCTGCAATACTCCCGCGAGATCAACACCGTGTTCGTCGATTTCCCCCAGACGCTCGAGAAGGGCCGCACCTACGCGATCGACTTTTACTACTCCGGTTCACCCGCAACCGGCGGCCGGTTCGGCGGCTTTACCTTCGGCAAGGATCCCGCGGGCCGGCCATGGATTTATACGTCGTGCGAAGGCCAGGGAGCGGCAGTCTGGTGGCCGAACAAAGATCAATGGCGCGACGAGGTCGAGAGCATGGAGATCAGCGTTGCGATCCCCAACGATCTCGTGGATGTCTCCAACGGGAGATTCCAGGGCAAGACCGATCTCGGCGACGGCTACTCGCGCTGGGACTGGCTGGTTCACTACCCGATCAACAATTACAATGTCTCCGTCAACATCGGCAAGTACGTAAGCTTCACCGGCCGGTTCCGCGACATGACCCTGAATTTCTATGCGCTGCCCGAGGACCTCGAAAAAGCAAAGACGCAGTTCGCGCAGGCGAAGGGGATGCTCGAAGCTTACCGGCGCTATTTCGGCGAGTATCCGTTCAAGAAGGACGGCTACAAGCTGGTGCAGGTGCCCTATGCCGGCATGGAGCACCAGAGCGCCGTGACTTACGGCAACGGTTTCCGGAACGGCTATGGCGGCCGTGACTGGACCGGAGTCGGCATCAGCTTGAAGTTCGACTTCATCATCATTCATGAGAGCGCGCACGAGTACTTCGGCAACGCCGTCTCCGCCGCCGATGTCTCCGACATGTGGATCCACGAAGCCTGGGGCACCTATATGGAGTGCCTCTACGTGGAGTACCTCTGGGGACACGAGGATGCCCTGAAGTACACAAACGGCTACAAATCCCGCGTGGCAAACAGCACGCCCATCCTCACGCCGCGCGGCATTCACAGGGTTCCGCCGCAGGACCAGTACTTCAAGGGCGCGCTCTTCATCCACACGCTGCGCAGCGTGGTGAACGACGATGCGCGCTGGTGGAAACTGATCCGCGACTTTTTCCAGCGCTTCAAGTACAGCAACATTATGACCGAAGACATCATCGCATTTTTCAACCGGCAGACGGGAATGAACCTGAAGCCGATTTTTGACGAGTATCTGCGCTACGCGGCCCTGCCGACGCTCGAACTGAAATTCGATGAGGCTGCCGGAACCGTATCCTATCGCTGGAACGCCGGCGAGAAGGCGTTTGCCATGCCGGTTCGCGTGGGCAGGAAGGACGCGTGGCAGATCATCCGGCCCACCGCCGAGTGGCAATCGATGAAGACGACGCTGAAAAAGGACCAGTTCGACGTCGCCACGGACCTGTACTATGTAAATGTGAGCAGGCAGTAGGGAGCGCGTACGGCTCTCAGAGAGAATTTATCTGAAAAGCAAAAACGCCACGGATTCCCTGGAGAAGCATAGCCACAACCAAATCTCGAAAAGCTAACCGCAGAGACACAGAGGACACAGCGCAGCCGGTGGCCGCAACCAAAGTTGGATGCAACTCACAGAGCCGCGCGCGTCAGCAAGCGGATATCAGACAGTTCGTTCGAGCCAACTTTCAAATATCCGCTCGCTTACGCTCGCGGCTCCGTGGCTGCGGCATTCGCCTGGTCGCTGCAAACACTGAGGTATCCGAACAAAAAAGTGTTAAAAAAACAACTTTTCACAACTGTGTATTGCAGAGAACGCGAAAGGAAGAGACGGCTTTCCGCGGGCCCGAAGGGCCCAGCGAAGCTGGCAGGATTGGTTCTGGCTCCGAGGGGAAGCGCCCGAAATTGCACATTTTGCACGCATCCTCTGGCGCGCTTCCCCTCAGAGCCGGAACCAATCCTGCCGCGGAAGGCCGTCTCTTCCTTTCGCGCACAGAGGTTTTAATCCGCTTTTCTCTGTGGTCCCCGTGTCTCTGCGGTTCAGAAATCCTTTGCATTTCTGAAAGGATTTTCTTGTTAGTAGTACGGATTCCACAGATTCAAAAAGCCTGGCGGATGATACGTTTGAACCGGAACGACCTGCCTCGGCACATGATCGAGAATTTTTCAATAAATCCGTGGAATCCGCGGAATCCGTGGCGTTTTTGCTTTGATTTCTCCATGATTGAGTCCCACTTCCGATTGTACTCGGAATGAGGGTTAAGCTTGACAGCCGGGGTACGTTCCAATAGGGTTTTAGGATTATGCCCGGGTGTTGAATTCGGCAATTCCGTTTGAAAACGCTGCGGCATGAACATGAAATTGAAGTGGAGCTGCACATGGCCGATGCGATTGTTCTTAAAAAACTGACCAAAACCTTTGGAGAGACCGTCGCCGTCCGCGACCTCGACCTGGCCGTTCCCGAAGGCGCTCTGTACGGAGTCATCGGGCCGAACGGCGCCGGCAAGACAACGACAATCCGCATGATTCTGTCGATCCTGTTTGCGGACAGCGGTGACCTGACCATTCTTGGAAAGCGCTCGGCGCTCGAGGCCAAGGACAGGATCGGATATCTTCCGGAAGAACGCGGCCTGTACAAGAAAATGCGCGTCGGCGAGTTCCTGGCCTTTATCGCCCGTTTGAAGGGCGCGGACGGCCCGGACCTGAAGCGCCGCATCCATGAACTGCTCGGGCGGGTCGAACTCCGCGGCGTCGAAATGAAAAAGTGCGAGGAGCTCTCCAAAGGGATGCAGCAGAAGCTGCAATTCGTGGCTTCCATCATCCACCATCCGGATCTGCTCATCCTGGACGAGCCTTTCAGCGGGCTCGATCCGGTGAGCCAGCGCCTGTTGCGCGATCTGGTGATTGAGGAGCACAAGCGCGGGGCTACCATTCTCTTCTCGACCCACATCATGGTGCATGCCGAACAGTTGTGCGATCACGTCGTCATGATCCACAAAGGGGAGAAGGTCCTGGATGAAACATTGGCGGGAATCCGGGCGCGGTTTGATCCCCGGAGTGTTCTCTTCGAGCCGATGGATCCGCAGGCGGATGTGCAGGCTCTTGATACCATTCAAGGTGTCCTGGCCGTCCGGCGGGAGGGCGCCGCGTGGGAGTTCGCCCTGGCGGAGGGGGCGGATCCCGCCGCCGTCATGCGTGCAATCGTGGCCGCGGCAGCCCCCGCGCGCATTGAATTGCGGCGTCCGACTCTCGATGATATTTTTATCGCGATTGTGGAAGGCACAGCCCCCGCTGCCGCCGACGAACGCACCCGGTTGCGCGCCTCGATCCGCGAAAACAGCCACGCCGGGGAGGTGAGGCGATGAAAAAGATCCTTTGCATCGCGAAAAGGGAATTTCTTGCCACGGTAAAAACCAAAGCGTTCATCATCGGCATATTCGTCACTCCGGCCATTGTCGGCGTGTTTATCATGATCATGCCAAGGATACTCAACCGTACGCCGCCGAAGGTGGTCGGTGAGATTGCCCTTGTGGATCCGACCGGGCAAGTCACGGACGGATTGCGAGCCTACCTGCAGCCGGAGAGGTTTGCCCAGCGCCAGCAGGAACGCAGCCGGGAATCCGCGGATGCCGCGCCAGGTGCGGTGAAGGCGCTGATCGGCCAATCGCCTGAAGGCAAGGCCGCCGTGCAGCGCCAGCTCGCGGCGGTGTCCGGCGAAGCGCCGCTGCTTTCGGTAACGCCGCTCGCACCGGGGACTGATCTCGAACAGGCAAAGGCTCCGCTCAAGACCTCGGATGCCCGCGGCAAGGGCAATGAGTCGCGGCGCCTGGCGCTCGTCATCGTGCATCCGGATGCCGTCCAGCGCGCCCAGGGCAAGGAAGCATTCGGGAGTTACGACCTGTTTGTGCGCAGCAAGCTGGACGATCGCGTGGAACGGGACATCCACGACGGCCTGGAGGAAGCGATCATCGAAGCCCGCATCCGCGGTTCCGGAATGAACCGCGCGGAGATCGAGGCGATGATGACCGTGAACCGGCCCAAATCGCTGACCGTCACGGCCGAAGGTGAACGGACGACGAATGAAGTGCTCAACATGATGCTGCCCGCGGCCTTCATGATCCTGCTGCTGATTTCGACGATGACCAGCAGCCAGGCCCTCCTGATGACAACGATCGAAGAAAAGTCCAGCCGGGTGGTCGAGGTGCTGCTCTCTGCAGTGTCTCCGCTGGAGTTGATGACCGGGAAGATCCTCGGCCAGATGGCGGTGGGATTCATTGTGCTCATGCTATATTCCGGTCTTGGCATTGCAGCCCTGGTTTCGTTCGCGATGATCGGGCTGGTAGACCCGGTTCTTCTCGTTTTTCTGTTCATATTCTTTGTAATCGCCAATTTCACGGTTTCTTCGTCTATGGCCGCCATCGGATCCGCAGTCAACGAAATCAGGGAGGCTCAGGGCCTGGTCACTCCCGTCATGCTGGTGATGATGGTGCCGTGGCTATTATGGATGCCCATCAGCCGCGAACCGAATTCCACGCTGGCCCTGACCTTGAGTTTCATTCCCGGGATCGGGAACTTCGTCATGCTTCTGCGGATGGCATCGAATTCCCCTCCCCCGGCATGGCAAGTCGCTCTGTCGATCGTCATTTGCGCTGCGGGCGCCGTGGCCGCCGTCTGGGCGGCTTCCAAGATCTTCAGGATCGGCTTGCTGATGTTCGGCAAACCGCCCACATTCCGCACCCTGATCCGATGGATCCGAATGTCCTGACCGGAGGTGAAAATGTATCGAACGATAGAGGATTTCAAGAAAGACTGGGATTACGAGAGCGAAGTCACCACCAAGATGCTGGGAGCCCTCACGGATGCATCGCTGGATCAGCGTGTGACCTCCGATGGACGCACGCTCGGCTTTATGGCCTGGCATATCGTTATCTGTCTCGGGATGGCCACGGAAGCCGGTCTGCCCTCTTTCCAGGCTGCCGATCCCCACAGCAGCCAGCCGCCAAGCGGAGCCGCAATCGCAGACGCCTACAAAAAGTCGGCCGCCGAATTAGCCGCGTCCGTACAGCGGCATTGGCAGGACGCAAACCTCCTCGAGGAGGTGCAAATGTACGGCGAGACATGGACCCGCGGATACGCTCTCTTCGCCATGGTCAAACACCAGACCCATCATCGCGGACAAATGACCGTGCTGATGCGGCAGGCGGGACTGCCCGTCCCCGGCGCTTATGGCCCATCGAAAGAAGAATGGGCCGCAATGGGAATGGAAGCCCAGCCGTAGGTGCTCATAGCGGCATAGGTGCGGGACGAGAAGCACGAACCGCGACGACCTCGAAGGTTTTAGGCGCTGGAAAACGAGAGCACATATCTTTGCGGTCTTTGTATTACTTCGCCAAATTTCCGTGTTCGTTTGGCACAATTTTGGAATTCGGCACGCACTACAGAGCCGCGAGCGTAAGCGAGCGGATATTTGAAATCGACGGTCCAGTTGCGCAGAGGTTAAAAGACTTCAAACATCCGCTCGCTTTCGCTCGCGGCTCTGTCTACCGTGCCAATCCCCTTGGTTGCGGCCGCAGGCCGCGCCAGGATCTTCGTGGTTCCGAGACAGGTCACGATTTTTATCACTATGTAATGCCCGCTTCCCGCGAAGAGCCTCTATGATCAGGAAACAGATCGCCCGCCTTGGTATGTTTGTTTTTCTGTCTGGCGTGAACGCAGCCGTTTGGTCCGCAGGCAGCCCACCATCAGCTCCTCAGTCATCACGGGAATTCGGCCCGTACCATGGTTACTTCATTCCCGGCGGCCAGGGATTGAGGAAACAGCTCAACTCTCAGATTGCGCCGTTGGGAGCATCCGCGCCGTGGTCGCTGTATTGCTGGATGCGGAGTGAAGGACCCCTGCCGCCGCGCACCTTGCTGGGGGGATTCGGCGCGCCCGACGCAGAAGCCGGGGCAAAGCGCTATCTCGCAGTGTGGGACGGCCGGCTGTCATTCTGGGCGGGAGACGAAATCGTATCCGCAACAGGATTGCTGGACTCAGGCAACTGGACCATGATTGCCGCCACCTATGACGGCGCCATGATCCGGCTTTATCGCGATGGCGAAGAAGTGGCCTCGAAGGCTCTCCAGCTCAGAAACGCTGCGCCGGTGATGTATATGGCGCCGCATATCCCGTCCGAAAGTGCGCGGGAACATTTCAGCGGCAGAATTGCGCAGTTTACGCTGGCCGGCCGCGCCCTCGCCATCGACCAGCTTCAGGCATTAAGTCCCCAGATTCACCCCTTGGATCTGCTGCCTTTCGAGGCAGGCTCAAAGCCCTGGCCGGTTTCGACCAGCGCCACCGTCGGGCTCAGGGCGCAACAGGATCCTTCGACGCTGCCAAAATCCGCGGTGCCCGGCCCGCTCCGCAATCCGGCCGCAAATCAGACGAAGAAACCAGCCCCGCAATTTCAGGCTGCCGGCCTGATCCCACGCAACGCCCATCAATGGATCGTTTCAGGCGGCTGGAGCCTTGCCGAGCTCCCGCAAATCACCGCTGGCGGAGCGGAGATATCCAGGGCTGGATTCTCATCCGGCAGCTGGCTGCCGGCAACCGTCCCGGGCACCGTGCTGACTACCCTGATCGATCAGGGAGTCTATCCGGACCCCGATTTTGGCCTGCACAATCTGCTGATCCCCGAGTCGTTGAACCGGCAGGATTACTGGTATCGCGCGGAATTCGCCCCGCCCGCGGCGCTGAAAAACCGGCGGTTGACCCTGACCTTCGAAGGGATCAATTACGCGGCCGAGGTCTGGCTCAACGGCAAGCGCCTCGGCTCCATAACCGGAGCGTTCATTCGCGGCCACTTCGATGTCACGGCCATAATGGCGCCGGGCAAAGCCAATGCCCTGGCGGTTCGTGTCTCGCCTCCGCCGCACCCGGGGATACCGCACGAGCAGTCCATGCGCGCCGGAGCCGGCCTCAACGGCGGCATGCTCTGCCTCGACGGGCCGACCTTCCTCTGCACAGAAGGATGGGATTGGCTGCCGGGAATCCGCGACCGCAATACCGGCATCTGGCAGGATGTCGTACTCACGGCCACCGGAGCCGTGAAGATCGGAGACCTGCAGGTTGTCACGGCTCTGCCGTTGCCGGACACCGGCCGTGGCGATGTCACGCTGACGGTCCCATTGCGCAATGAATCGCAGGCGACGGTCAGCGGGGTGCTCACGGCTTCCTTCGAGGGAGTGAAAGTCGAGAAAAAAATGACCCTGCGCCCGGGCGAAAACGAGGTGGCGTTCGCCCCTCGTGACTTTCCGCAACTGGCCATCTCAAAGCCGCGGCTCTGGTGGCCCAACGGTTATGGCAAGCCCGAGCTCTATCACCTGCATGTGGCATTCCATGGGACGGATGGGGAATCCGACAGCAGAGACCTGCGTTTCGGCATACGCGAGATAACCTATGAACTGACCCTGATGGACAAGGCCGGGCGCTTACGACGCGTCGAGTATCGCCCGACGGCCGCAAAAGGCATCCCAGTGGTGGATGTGCGCTATGAAGCGGCTCTGGAATCCGCCGCTGGATACGTCTATTCCATGCGGCCGGGTGTCGAGCCCTCTCCCGGCCTGCGGGCGCTCGATGACTTGCGCACCTCGCCGAATCTGGTCGTCAGGGTCAATGGCGCGCGCATCGCGTGCAAGGGCGGCAACTGGGGTCTCGACGACGCCCGCAAGCGCGTGTCCCGCGCGCGCCTGGAACCTTACGTCAGGCTGCACCGGGACGCCAATCTCACGATGATCCGCAACTGGTGCGGCCAGAGCACCTAGGAAGCCCTCTATGATCTGTGCGACGAATATGGCCTGCTGGTCTGGAACGACTTCTGGATCACGACGCAGGATTCCAATCTCGATCCGAGCGATACGGCGCTGTTTCTGGCCAACGCGCGCGACACCCTGCTGCGCTTCCGCAATCATCCGTCGATCGCGCTCTGGTGCGGGCGCAATGAAGGCGTTCCCACTCCCGCGATCAATGACGGTCTTGACAGTCTCATTCTCGGCCTGGACGGCACGCGCGTCTATCTGCCGAATTCGCGCCTGATCAACCTGGCACCGAGCGGTCCTTGGAATCACGGCGAGCCGGTCGAGTTTTTCACCACGCGGGCGCGCGGCTTCTCGACCGAACTGGGATTGCCTTCCCCGCCCACTCTGGAAGCTTTCCGGGCGATGATGCCGGAAGCCGACCTGTGGCCGCCAAACGACACCTGGGCCTACCACGACTGGCATGCGGACGGCGGTGGCCGCGTCGCTCCCTTCGTGGCATCCATGGAAGGGCAATATGGCCCGCCGTCCGGCCTGGCGGATTTCGTGCGCAAGGCGCAGATGATGAACTACGCCGGGCACCGCGCCATGTTCGAGGGTTTCAATGCGCACCTCTGGGAGCCGAACAGCGGCCGCCTTCTCTGGATGAGCCAGCCTGCCTGGCCGAGCATGAGCTGGCAGCTTTTCAGCCATGACTACGACACGCACGGCGCCTACTTCGGCGCGAAAAAGGCTTGCGAACCGGTTCACGTGCAGCTCAATCTCCCCGACCTTGTGACCATGGTGGTTAACAACACCACATCGCCATTAAAGGATCTGACCCTGACTGCCCGCGTTTTTGCGCTCGACGCCCAACCGATCCTGAGTCGGAACGCCGTCATCCTGGCCGGGCCGAACATGGCCGTAAGCGCCTTTCCGCTCGATCTGCCCAAGGAGGCAGCCGAGGGTGTTTCGTTCGTCAAACTGGAATTGCGGGACGCGCAGGGAGGGCTCTTGTCCGACAACTTCTATTGGCATGCCGGACAATCCTCGTCCCTGCGCGCGCTGAACGACCTCCCCGAGGCCCCGGTTGCCGTAACCACCGCGGGCAAACAGGAGGGAGACGGGCTTCACATCGTCGTGGAAGTGAGCCATCCGGGCCCGGGAATAGCGCTGATGAACAAACTGACGCTGCGCAGGGCCAACGGCGGGCCGCGGGTATTGCCGGCCTATGCCGCCGACAACTATTTTTCGCTAGTGCCTGGCGAGCGCCGCCGCATCGAGATCATCTGCCCGGCAGGCGCGGCGGATGGCGATCTGGAAATCGCATTGGAAGGATGGAATGCGCGGCCCGCTGTGGTTCGGGTTCAGAAATAGCCCGGAGATTGCAGGCTGCGAAGGGATATGGAAGAACATTGGCGCTGGCGCATGAACATGGCGCGGCAGATCGCTGCCGAAATTGATCCGCAAATGTCCGGCGTGGTGGCGATCTATGTTTTTGGCAGCGCCAAAAACACCGCCGCCGGTCCGGGCAGCGATATTGACCTCCTGATCCATTTCCGCGGTTCCATCGAACAGGAAAAAAAGCTGCGCGCATGGCTCGAAGCCTGGAGCCGGCGGCTGGCGGAAGAGAATTTCGAGCGCACCGGCATCCGTCTCGATGGTCTGCTTGACGTGCATCTGGTCACCGATGCCGACATCAGGAAACGCACGAGCTACGCCGTCAAAATCGGCGCCACCACCGACGCGGCAAAGCCTCTGCCGATGAAACGGCATCGATAATACCTGCCTTCATGAACAGGTGAGGGCGGGCTAGAGGCCGGCCCACCTGTATGAGTCAATGAGCATTGCTATAGGTCGTCACCTGTAAGCGTGCGTTCGGCAACAAGCAACCTTAATTGAAATTTAAAGCAGCTCGCGGGTGGCGGTTTCCGGATGTTCGGGGGAAAAGCGGACCAGGGCGAGTTCCGGGCCATCATGCGCGGCGGTAAAGGCGCAGGTCCTGCCTATGCGCTGCTGCCAGGAACCGCTGACGCGCGCTGATTCGTGGATGTGACCGTGGAGGGTTACCAGCGGCTGGCGAATTTCGATCAGCCGCTTGACGGCGATGCTGCCGGCGTGTAGGTCCATCGGAACGCCGTCGATGGCGCGCGCACGGGTGGAAATGCAATCCAGGCTGGTCTGGTACGGTGGAGTGTGAAAGAGGAAAATCGCACGCTCCAAGTCCTCCCCTGCCGTCAAATGATCCAGGTCCTTCTGAATCGTTGCGAACCTCTTCTGGTTATCCGGAACCGGGACGGAATAGAATCCTTCCATGGGCGACAGGCAACCCGGGTCAACATATTGCGACACGTCGAACCGGTCCCAATCCTTGAGCCGGAATGGCGTCGGAGGCACGTACGCGTATCCGCAAACCGGGCAGTTGCGCCATGAGATCTTATGATTCGGGATGTAATGCCACAACGCCTTCATGGCGCCCTCGATGATGGCCGGCTCGCCCCAGCGGCCATCATCGTTGCCGAAAATGAGAAACACCTCCGGATAGCGATCCTGGAGCGCCTTCTTTGCTTTGGCAAATTCCGGCAGCAGATATTCGGAAACAAATTCCGGATTCCGGCCATGGGGCAGCAGGTCGCCGCCCATGAACAGCGCGTCAGGCGGTTCACTGAGGAGCCGCTCAAACATTTTCCGGTAGCGGTGCGCGCTGCCGTGCAAGTCGGAAACAAAATAGCAGGTAGTCACAATTTTGCCTCTCCTGCGGCAATACTATCAATCTTCGCCTTTTATGATGACGGGCTCCCAAGGAGCGCGGGCGTCCCGCCCGCAAATCTCCCGGCATTGCCTCCGTCCCACGCGCCTGCGGAAGGGACGCCCGCGCTCCATCGCGGTCCGGATCAAGAACACTTCCTCGATTCCTGTCACCGTATTTCGCGATCTTCAATAACATAAGCGGGAGACGTATTCCACCACATCGTTTTGCGCTATGATTGCACCAGAGATTCCTTAGATTTCGCGGTCAGGAACTTCGCAGGATAAACACATGAAGGCATCGTCCCTTGTTCCAGGATCTGCCTTCGGATCGGGAAAAACGCGTCCGCCTCGGAATGCGGATGAAACCGAGGCAGAGCCTGTTCGTATCCAAGGTTGATCCAGGCGGGTTTTTGCTTTACCCTCAGAGGCATTGAGAAACACAGTCTGGTGGGAGGAACGATGAACGCTCCAAACCGTCATGTCGGATTCATTCTTTCGGTCGCCGCCTTTTTTCTCTTGCTGGCCCAGCCTGCAGATTGCCAGACAACAGCTTCCCTGAGCAACGAGTACCTGCGTGCCGATTTCTCAGGCTCGCAGCTCGCTGCTCTCGTGGACCTGCGGACCGGTTTTCGCGTGCGCTTTAGCGGCGAGACCTTTTCGCTTACCCTGGCTAAGGAAAAGATAGCGGGCAGGGATCTTTCCGGAATTCCTGAGACTGATGATGAGCAGAAATTATCTATTTCTTATAACCATTTACATTACAAAATTACAGTAAATTACGAACTCAGGCCGGGGATGCGTTTTCTGTCCAAGCAGATCGTGGTGGTTCCGTCGATCGGCCAGGACTACCGTGTCGACGAGATCGAGACCTTTTCGGCCGGCATTGAGCCTGCCGCGCGTGAAGACCTGCCCGTTCCGCCGCCTCCGGCACGCACACAGGGCACCTGGGCCACTCTCCTTCGTTTCAGTTCCAAAGCCCCTCCGGAACCTGCGCAGGGTTTCGGCATATTCCTTCTGCACCAGAATCCGTTCAACGTCTGGAAAAGGAATGGTTCGAACCTCTCGGCCTCCTACGCACCGGAGATGGACTGGAAGCCGGCGTATGGGCCCTATCAGTCCGATCCGTTTTGTATCGGCCTATATCCTCTCAGCGGCAACGTGTTCCCCGCGACTGCGATCCCCGAATGGACGTTTGTGCCCGATTATACGAAATATCTGGCGGAAAACCAGCAGATCGACATGGCCGAGGCGGACGCCCTGGTGTCGTGCGTCCGGTCATTCTTACTTTACCGCCCCAGGCAGAGTGTCCGGGTGCACGTCCCCTGGTGCGAGAATGACTACCAGATTGATGTGGCCACTCCGTCGGGCTGGGATGAATTCAAGCGCATCATCGATCGTGCCGCGGAGCTCGGCTGCCAATATGTTCTGTTCACGCCGGCCAACAGCGAGCTGTCGAGTCTGAAGGAAAACCGCGACGCGTGGGGCTGGGAAAATCTGCTCTTTTTCGCGATGGGCCAGAAGATCCGCAAGGGTGAATGGGATCCGGCAAAGGATCCGGTCCCGCCGTCGCTGCAGCGCGCGCTCGCTTATGCCGGCACCAGGAAAGTCAAGCTCGTTTCGTATTCCTACCCTTCCCTGCCGTTCATGCAGGACCCGGAGTGGACTCGATGGGCTGCCGGCAAGGTGGGCGGGTATAACGGGCCGGACATGGGTCTGCGCAGTTTCCAGGACTGGTGGGTGGGCAAGTTGGTCGATTTCGTGCGGGCCACGGGCGCCGGGGGATATTCCTTCGATCACTGGTGGATCGCCTACGACAACGCCTCGAGCCGATATGCCCAATGGAACGGCTGCCGGCGCATCCTGGAGACGCTGCGGCGGCGCCTCCCCGACATCTTCATCGACGGCCGTCAGCAGTACATGAATTTCGGGCCCTGGACGTGGCTTGCCGGGACCTATCCGCATCCTTCCCTGACCGATGAGCAGCCCGGAAGTTTCGTTTCCTTCCCCGACCTGCACACAGACCGGGTTTCGGCCAACCGGCAGCGTTTTGCCGCCTGGGTCTACCGCATGCAGCGTTTCTGCCCGCCCGAGATCTTGCCGGGATTCATGACTCACCAGACCGAACGCAGCGACGCAAAAAAGGTCATGCGCCGCGACCGTTTCCGGCCGCGCGACTGGGACCTCCTGGGCTGGCGGTTCTCCGTGCTCTCCTCGATCGCGACGGCGCCTTTCAACCACGTGGTGGACTATATCCCGGCACGGGATGAGGACGAGTTCAAGGCGCTCTCGGAAGAAGACAAGCGCTGGTTCCGCGGCTGGCTGGACTGGACGGACGAGAACATGGCGACGTTATCGCATGTCAAGCCGATCATCGGGCCGCCGATGATCGGCCGCGTCGACGGCACGGCTGCCTGCACGGGCGACCACGGTTTCGTTTTCCTCTTCAATCCCAACTACCGGCAGCTGAGCGCCGAGTTTGCCCTGGATGCGACGATCGGCTTGGAAAAGGGGACGCAGTACATCCTTGAAGAATTGTATCCCGAGAAAGGCATGTTGATTGGCCATCCGCAAAACGGCGCCTGGCGCATGGGTGACAGGGTTGTGCTGGCCATGAGCGGAAACCAGGCGCGGGTGCTGCAGATTCGTCCGCTGGATGCGATTGCGCAGCCGATGCTCTTCAACGTTCGCGGCAAGGCAACCTTGAGCGGCGCCAGAATCGCGCTTTCCTATGTGGACGGGGAGATCGGTTCCGGACGCGACATCGTCATCCGGTATCCCGGCAAAAGCAAAAGCAAAATCGAATCGGTCACGGCCAACGGCAGTCCCGTCCCGTTCCAGCAGACCGGCAACGGAATAACCGCTCACATTGAGTTCGCAGGCGACGCATTTGCCCAAAGCCGGCCGCTCTGGACGTACGATCCGGCGTTCGCGGGGGGAACTGTCAGGGCCTCGTTCAGGATCCCGCGCAGGATTGTCGAACAGCTCCGTGCCAGGCGGCAGAGCTGGCCTGTGCCCTACACGGACGACGATCTGATAGCAACCTGGCTGGGCTCACACCGGTTATTGTTGTATGCCCATGTTGCCGAGCCGGACGACGCCAAAGACCTTGGGATGACCATCGACGGAAAGCCGGCCGAGGTGCGGAAGGCCTACAACAACATCTACGGGAACAGAAAGAGCAATTTCCTGGGATGGTATGCCGACATCTCTGCCCTGGAAGCAGAAAAGGAGCACATTCTCGAGGTGGTGGTGCCGCCCATGGCGGCAGGCAGATTCCAGGGCCTGTTTTTCGAAAACATCGAGCCCGAATTCACTCAGTCAATCGCGAAGAAGTGACGGCGGGGCTCATCCCCTACTTCACCTTCTCCGCGGCGGCGCACAGGGCGGCAATTTCCTGCCCCGTGGGCGTGGAATTCCAATGGATCAGCCGGTATTGCCAGAGCGGCATATCCCCAGCCTTCACCTCGCGGCATGCTGCCTGGAGCTTGTCGTGGGCCATTTCCGGGCTGAGGAGTCCCCATTCGGAAAAGTTCAGATGCGCACGGCCCTCCTTGACATCATCCGCCACCAGCCACGATGCCGGCGCTATCCGGCTGTACCATGGCCAGATCGTGCCGCTGGAATGGCAGTCGTAACAGGTACGGTGCAGCATGGCAGCCAACTCCGGCGCGGGATTGGCAACCGCTTCGAAAGTCGTGGCCGGGTTGATGGGAGGATTGGTCCGATCCGGCCTGACGAATTGTGCTGCAATGAGAAAAACAACGGCTGCGAACAGCAGGTATCGGTATTTCTTGCGCATGATCAACCCCGCTAAGTACACGATTCCATAAATACGATCACGTATTTTCGCCCCTCGGGGATTCACGGGCTGGAAGCCCGTGCCACGTTAACAGGCAGTCGTGGCACGGGCTTCCAGCCCGTGAAACTGCGAAGCCTGCTCCATTCTGCCCCTGTGGCAGAATACGTGACCATATTTATGAAACCGTGTACTAAGTACACGATTCCATAAATACGATCACGTATTTTCAAGGACGCAGAAAGACACCGCCTTCAGACGCTGCCGGGATTTCCTTGCAAGCGGCGTGCAAACGCGTCCCCCAAATACGTTGCCGTATTTATGAACCACAGGACCAAGAGTAGGATGCCGGCTGCCTTAGTGCCGCCGGCATCGCTGCACAAAATTACAGGCTTTCCCGTCAGTCTGAAATGTCCGGTTTGGGAGTCTTGCTTGTGCTCTTCGGCAGAACCGGGGGCTTGGTATATTCCGCCGGAACATCGCCGGTCAGGGTGCGCAGCCATGTGATAATCGACTGCACCTGGGCATCGGACAGCTTCTTGCCGAGTTGATATTCCCCCATGGACTGGATCGCCTCCGCCAATGTTCCTATCTTCCCGTTATGAAAATAGGGGCCTGACTTTTCAATGTTGCGGAGTGACGGGACTTTGAACACCATTTGATCGGAGGCATTCTTCGTGACTTTTTCCCTGCCCGGATCGGATGCATCGGGCCACGCCTTCACCATACCAAGCCGCTGGTATGTGTTGCCGCCCACGTAGGTTCCTGCGTGACACCCCTGGCAACCCACTTCCATATAGGTCGCAAATCCGGCCTTCTCTTCGGGGGAGAGCGCACTCTTATCCCCCTTGACGAACTTGTCCCAGCGCGCCGGAGTTACCAGCTTGCGCTCGAAGGCTCCGATCGCCTTGGCCATATTGTCGTAGCTCACCGGATCTTTTTCCCCCGGGAATGCGGCTTTGAATGCCGCCACGTATTCCGGCATCGAATTCAGCACGGTCAACACATACTTCTCGCTCGGCATAGCCATTTCGACCGGATTCAGGATCGGCCCTTTAGCCTGCGCCTCGACGTCAGGCGCTCGCCCGTCCCAGAATTGCACGAAATGCCCTGCGGCATTGTATACGGTCGGAGCGTTGCGGGTGCCGAGCTGTCCCTTGTGCCCGTCGGAGGTCGGCGTGCCGTCGACTCCGAACGTGTCCAGACCATGGCAGCTATTGCAGGAGATCTGGTGGCTCTTGGACAGCCGGGGCTCGAAGTAGAGCATCCGCCCGAGCGCCACTTTCTGTTCCGTAATCGGATTGGAAGCAGACTCAATGATGTCCGGCAATGCGGGTTCAAAGATCTGGATCTGGACCGGATCGATCTCGACCGTCCTGGGCGGCGGTGGAGTCACGGTACCGCAACCGCAAAAGAGACCGGCGAGGACAATGGCAATACCCATCTGACAAAACAGTGATTTACGCATGAGTCCTCCTGTGAATGCAGGCATTATAAACCCGGATTCGGAAGTTGATGCTCGCTAAATCCGCGATTCAGACAGTGGGATAGAGAGCGAACCGCGAAGACCTCGAAGACCGCAAAGCTCCTGGAGATTGCCTTGACCTTCTCAGCATGGGCAGACCTTCGGCCCATGCCAGCGAGGCAGTGGAGGCGCTCTTATCCATAAGAGCATTTCTTTGCGGTCTTTGAGGTCTTAGCGGTTCTTTTCCAGCGCCTGGATTTCGGCCGCGGGCGCAGGAGTCTTGATCTGGCTGGCGAAGTAGTCCGCCCCCCGCACACGCGCCACGATCGCGTTCACCGGCTGATCCAGATACTTGGTGAAAAAGCTCGGGTAAATCCCGATCCAGAACGCCAGGATGATCAGCGGCACGAAGGTGACCACCTCGCGCAGATTGAGATCGGGCAAGACCTTGTTCAGGGGATTGTCGAGTTTGCCGAACATGACGCGCTGATAGAGCCACAGCATATATGCGGCGCCGAGCACGATGCCGAGAACCGCAAGGGCAGCGTAAGGCCAGAGGCCGGGAGCGGCGAACGTCCCCTGAAGGATGAAGAACTCGCCGATAAACCCGTTCAATCCCGGCATGCCGATCGAACTGAGCGTCATGATCAGGAAGATGGTCGCATACACCGGCATGATATGGCTCAGGCCGCCGTAATCGGAGATCAGGCGCGTATGGCGCCGCTCGTATACGATGCCCACGATCAAGAACAGCGCGCCTGTCGAGATCCCGTGATTCAGCATCTGCAGGACGCCCCCCTGCAGGGCAACCGGTGTGGCTGCAAACACACCCAGCATGACGAAACCGAGGTGGCTGACCGAGGAGTAGGCGACCAGCGACTTCATGTCCTTCTGCATCATGGCCACGAGGGCGCCGTAGATGATCCCGATAAGGCAAATGATGAGCATGGGCTTCAGAAAATGCATCGTGGCCCAGGGAAACATCGGCAGCGAAAAGCGCACGAATCCGTAAGTGCCCATTTTCAGGAGCACGCCGGCCAGAATCACCGATCCTGCGGTAGGGGCTTCCACGTGCGCGTCGGGCAACCAGGTATGGAACGGGAACATCGGGACTTTGATCGCAAAGCCGACAAAGAATGCCAGGAACACCCAGAACTGCAGATCGGTCGGGAATCCGAGCTTCTGGTATTCCAGGATGTCGAACGAATATATGCCCTTGGTATTGAACTGATAGAAGTAGATCGCCAGGATGCCGACCAGCATCAGCACGGACCCGGCCAGTGTGTACAGGAAGAATTTGATCGCGGCGTAGAGCTTTCTGGGGCCGCCCCAGACGCCGATCAGGAAGTACATCGGCACCAGCATGACTTCCCAGAACACGTAGAAAACCAGGAAGTCGAGGGAGATAAATACGCCGATCATGCCGGTCTGAAGCAACAGCATGAATGCGTAGTACTCTTTCACCCTTTCCTTGATGGCGGTCCAGGAAGAGAGGATCGCCACAAAGCCGAGGAGGGTGGTCAGGAGCACGAGCAGCATGCTGATGCCGTCGATCCCCAGCTTGTAGTTGGCGCCGATCATCGGAATCCACGGACGCTGGTATACAAAACGGAACCCTGACCCCGCATCGATGTACGCGGGATTATCGAAGGCCGTGATCAACGGGATGGAAACCAGAAAGCCTGCCAGAGCCGTGATGTTCGCGATCCACTTGACGGCTTTCTCATGCGCGCGCGGAATAAACATAATCAATATCATCCCGGCCAGCGGGAGATAGCAGACCAGGTTGAGAATGTTGTTCATGAAAAACTCCATCGGTTCGTATTCCTCCGCCAGGTCTCGCTGACTAGAATCTGAAGATATTGTTGTAGTAGATCAGGATGAAAACCACTATGCCGACCACAGCCACCAGGGCGTAACGCTGCACCAGGCCGGTCTGCAGCGCCGTGGCCAGCCGATTCAAACCCATGTTGATCAAGCCCACGAGGTTCACCAGGCCATCGACGACGTACTTGTCGAAAATGCGTGAGACCGTCGCCGTGCCCCGTGTGGTCGCGGCCGTCCCGTTGACCGCTCCATCCACGAAACGGGAGTCCACGAAATAACAGGCGTTGCCGAGATCCTTGGACCGGTTCACAAACAGGGCGTCATAAAGTTCGTCGACATAGTATTTGCGGTTGATGAGCGTATATAACCCCTTGAACCGGCCGGCGATGCGCTCCGGAATGCCGGGATTCACGACGTAGAACCGGTATGCGGCGAAGATGCCGGCCAGGGCGATGACGACCGACAGGCACGTGAACAAAAACTCCTGGCCGGCGGAATGTTCCACGATCTCATGGACCGGCGCAGGAACGTTCCACACAGGTTCGAGGAAATGCTCGAAACGATTCGCGATACCCGTCCAGCCCGGCATTCCCACATAGCCGCCGATTACCGAGAGCCCGGCCAGAGCCACGAGGGGGCCGACCACGCGCTTTGGCGATTCGTGGAGGTGGTGCTTCGTGTGCTCATCCATGCGCTCTTCGCCCCAGAAGGTCAGGAATATGAGGCGGAACATGTAAAACGCCGTCAGGCCGGCGCCGAGCCACAGCAGCAGCCAGATAAAAGGATGGCCGTTGCTCCACGCGCGCCAGAGGATTTCGTCCTTGCTGAAAAAACCGGCGAGGCCGGGCACGCCGGCGATTGTCAGGGTTCCAATCAGCATGGTCCCATAGGTCCAGGGAAGGTGCTTGCGCAGGCCGCCCATCTTGCGCATGTCCTGCTCGTGATGCATCGCCATGATCACCGAACCCGAACCGAGGAACAGCAGTGCCTTGAAAAACGCATGCGTCATGAGGTGGAAGACGCCGCCGACAAAAGACCCGACGCCCAGGGCCGCGACCATATATCCGATCTGGCTTACGGTCGAATAGGCCAAAACCCGCTTGATGTCGTTCTGGGTCAGCCCGATGGTGGCGGCGAAAATCGCGGTCGCCGCGCCAACCACGGCGACAATCGCCATGGTCTCGGGCGCACGGCTGAACAGCGGATTGCACCGGGCAACCATGTAAACACCGGCGGTCACCATGGTGGCGGCGTGGATCAGGGCACTCACCGGCGTCGGGCCTTCCATCGCGTCCGGCAGCCAGATATAAAGCGGAATCTGTGCGCTCTTTCCTGTGGCGCCGATAAAGAGGCAGAGGGTGGCCCAGAACAGGTAGTTGTGACCGAACTGCGCCGGCAGGGCGGATGCGCTCTTGAACACCTCCTCGAATCGCAAGGATCCGAAGTGGACGAAAATCAGCATCATTCCGAGAATGAATCCGGCATCCCCGATACGGTTTACGATGAAGGCCTTTTTGCCTGCGTCCCCTGCGCTCTTCTTGTCAAAGTAATACCCGATCAGCAGGTAGGAACACAGCCCGACTCCCTCCCAGCCGACAAACATCAGGAGAAAATTGTTCGCCAGCACGAGCGTAAGCATTGCGAACATGAACAGGTTCAGGTAGGCAAAAAAGCGGTAATAGCCGCTGTCATCCCACATGTAGCCGGTCGAGTAGACGTGGATCAGAAAGCCCACTCCCGTAACCACCAGGATCATGACGCCGGACAGGGGGTCCAGCTGCAGACCGAACGGCACTTCCAATACTGCCCGACCGCCGTCGGTCAGAGGGAGGGAGCCGCTTTGAATCCAGGTAAAGAGGTCGCGAGTGTAGAGCGGTTCCCCCGCGCCGTGGCCCAGCTGCAGTACGGAAAGCAGCGAAATGATGAATGCCAGGCCTACCGACGCGAGCGCGATCAGTGAGACCAGTTTCTTTCCGGGCTTGCCTCCCGTGGTTCGCAGCTTGATCAGCCCTGTCAGGCCTAGTAATGCGCTTCCGGTTAAAGGTAGAACCGGAACTAGCCATAGATAGTCGAGCATAATTCCCATTTGCCCCAGAAAGGTCTGAGATCCCAAAAGTCCAAGATTTGGCCGAGCTCCCCGAGGAAACTGCGCTGATGCGGTTTGGCCGGGTCATGACCGTCCGTTCCCTGATCCCGCTCAACCGGGCCGGGATTAACCCTAAAGCAAATTACCTCAGGCAATAAGGAGGAAGTTAGTAACACAGCGCGAACACGGTGTCAACATAAATGCCGGATCATGGCAGGGAGGATTCTGGCGGAGGCAGATTTGCCTCCTGCGGCTCCGGTAGAATCCGCGACCGGCCTGAACTGCGCCGACGGAGGAGTCTGGGAAATAATGGTTCAGGCAGGGTCGTTGTCCGCCTAGCGGCGCGCCCGCTCGCAGCGCACCAGGTCGCGGTAGACGAGCTCGATTTGTGCCCGAGTGTTGGCATAGGTGCCGGAGGCGTCGATGGTGTAGTCGGCAAACGCCAGTTTTTCAGCCACCGGCATCTGAGCTTCAATCCGCAGTTTCGCCTCTTCCGGGCTCAGCCCGCAACGGTTGATCACACGCTGAAGCTGCAACGCCGGATCGCATACGACCACAATCAGACGGTCCTGCATCCGGTAGAATCCCGATTCCACCATCAGTGCGGCATCGACGATTACTATGCCCTCGAATCCTTCTCTTTCGAGCGCAAAAAATTGACGCATGATTTCCGCGCGGACGTCGGGGTGGACAAGGGAATTCAGCAGCAGGCGTTTCTCCGCATTGTGGAATACAATATCCGCAAGAATTTTGCGATCGATGGTCTGGTTTTCTGCCAGGATCTGTTTTCCAAATGCCTGCACCACCCGGTTGTAGGTGGCGCTTTCCGGCTCGAACAACTTGCGGGCGATGATATCCGCATCGATGATCCGCGCGCCCAGTTCGGCAAAAACGGCGGAGGCGTGGCTCTTTCCGGATGCAATATTCCCTGTCAGCCCCACTTGCAGCATAATTATTGATTTTAACACAGCCGGCCGGAAGCCAGCCGCAACTAAAAAGCAATGGATGCAATTGGAAGTGGGACTCAATTCGTTCAGGGTCTTGCTTCGGACCGGCAACATGCTATACCGTGAGCAGATCGGAGGGCCCATGAAGGTACTGATAACGGGTGGCGCCGGTTTTATCGCTTTTCATCTGGCATCGAGGCTGCAGGACGAAGGATTCGAAATCAGTCTTCTGGACAATTTCAACAGCTTTTACGATCCGGCACTCAAGAGACAGAACGTCCGTGACCTCCAGTTGCGCGGCCGGGCGGCGCTCTACGAAACCGACATCCTGGACACCTCAGGGCTCAGGCGCGTTTTTCAGGAACTCCGCCCCGAGGCGGTGGTCCATCTGGCTGCCTGGGCGGGTGTGCGCCCGTCCCTGGAAAATCCGGCAATTTATGCCGACGTGAACGTCACCGGCACCGTCAACCTCCTTCAGCTGGCGCGCGAGTTTGGCGTGGAGCGCTTCCTTTTCGGTTCCTCTTCCTCGGTCTATGGCGGAAGCGAGCGCGTGCCCTATTCCGAAGATGATCCGGTCGACAGGCCGGTATCGCCGTACGCCGCGACCAAGCGCGCCGGCGAACTGCTGTGCCATACCTATGCCACGAACTATTCGATGCACATCACCTGCCTCCGCTTCTTCACCGTTTATGGACCCCGGCAGCGCCCGGAAATGGCCATACACAAATTCGCCGCTCTGATTCGCGAGGGAAAGGAAGTGCCGGTATTCGGCACGGGGGATTCCCAGCGGGATTACACCTATGTCGACGATATCGTCTCCGGAATCACGGCCGCCCTGCATGTCAATCCCGGATTTGAAATCATCAACCTGGGAGAGTCGCAAACGATCACATTGCTGGACATGATACGCCAGCTGGAAGCGGCGCTCGGGAAAAAGGCGCGGCTGCGCTTTTTGCCGGAGCAGCCGGGGGATATGCGGATTACTTTTGCCGACATCGGCAAAGCGCGCGCAATTCTCGGATATCAGCCCGCCACCCCGATTGAGGAAGGCATCCGCAGGTTCGCCGATTGGTTTCTCCGCAGGAAAGAGTAAACGGCTAACGGATTTCCACCACCGAGAGCGAATTGCTCTGTTCATTCACAACCACGACACTCTTGCCGTCGGGGGCCACATCAATTCCGACCGGGCCCTTTTCGACCGGGAGCGTGGTTGCTTCGAAAGAACTCAGGTCTGCCGGCAGCAGGGATATGTTTCTGGACGTGGAGTTCACGACAAAAACGCGCTTGCCGTCCGGGCTGACAACCACCCCAAAGGGGTTCTTGCCTACCGGGACGGTCACCAGAACATTGCCGCTCTTGGTGTCGATGACGGACAGGTCGTTCGATTGGCTGTTGCTTACAAACAGCCGCTCTCCATTGGGACTGATGGCAATCCCCACCGGATAGGAGCCGACAGTCATCTTTTGAGTGATCGCCAGCCTGCCGGGGTCTAAGGTCCAGACTTCGCCGGATCCGCCGTTCACCACGTAGACAAGTTCGGTAATGCGCGATACCACAAGGGCAATGGGCGCCATGCCCACTTTCACACTGCCCGACATCCTGCGTTCGCGCAGATCGACGATGTTCACCAGCCCTTCCTTGGTGCGACCGAAATTGGTGACAAAGGCACGGTACCCTCTGGGATCCACGGCGACGGCATTGGGCGCGCCGCCGACTTTGATGTCGGCCTCCACGCGAAAGGTCTCGAGATTGATCACCGCAAGTGTGCCCGATTCCTTGCAGGCCACGAGCGCGGTCTTGCCGGCATCGGTAAGGGCAATGCCCAGCGGGGCGATCCCTACCACGGTCGCGCGGCTGATCGCTTTTCGTTTCAGATCGACTTCGATCAATTCCCCGGTGCCGTAGGAGGTCACGTACGCAAATCCGCCGTCGGGACCCATGGCCACGAAATTCGGGAGTTCGCCGATTTTTTTAATATGGATGGTCTTGGCAACCAACGGGACGACCAGTGACAGGGAAAGAAGCAAGACGACCAGTGATTTCTTTTTCATGATTTCCGTTCCTGCGTTATGAACCGCGTTGGCACTCATTCTGTTTTGATGCCCAAAAGCTCACTTCGTCGCGGCGATCATGCTGAACACCCCCTGATGCGGCGCGGAGCGGCTCTTCAAGCCCTGGATCACAACCTGCCGGAAGCCCGCCTTGAAAAGCATTGCGATGATCGCATCCTGATCATAATACACACCCTTCGCTTCCACGGAGTTTCTCTGCAGCCACCTCAGTTGAAACTGACGCCAGACCCATGTGAGCCGGTTGCGGAAACAGCGCGGCTCAAGGACTTCTCCCATCAACAGATAGCCTCCCGGAGCCAGAATCCGATGGATTTCCTGCAGGAACGGCTGCGCCTGGTGCCGGTGGAAATCAAAAAGGGATACGGCAATCTCGGCATAGCCGTCGCGGACCGGCCATCCTGAGGCGTCCGTCTGGCGGAATTCAATCACCTGCGCGAGATGCAGCTGCCGCGCACGCTGCCGCGCACGTTCCAGCAGCGTGATGTTATTGTCGAATGACTGTATCTTTCCTGAGAATGCTTTTCTTCCGGCCAGCCGCAGCACCAGAGTCGCGGTGTCGCCGAGCAGGTCGATGATCCGTTCCCTCCTGGTAGTGACGATGAAATCGACAAACTGATCGATGGCGGCGTAGTAATCGAGTCCGGTACGCCACTGAAAAAAGCGCGCCACGCCCTCTTCATAGGAGTCGATCTTGCCCGGCAGGCTCGACAAGAACGGGCGCGGCAACGGCTGCGAAAAATCAAACTTCTTCTGTGCGTTGGCACCGGTCTTGTCGGTTTTCACTGAGATTTCCCGCGATCCTCAGGAATCAACTGATACAGAACATAATTCTCGGTCTTGACGCCAAGAGAATAGCCGTCCGCCCAATGCGGGTCAACATGAAGCAGCTCCCAAATCTCATCCCCCTTTTCAGCGCACAACCAGCCGGCGTGCGCGCGCGGCTTGACGGAAGCCCGGTCCCAGTCCCTGAGGTTGCCGTCATGATAGATGAATTCCTTGAGCGGCAGGCCGGAATCGTACATCAACGGCGCGAGCCGTCCGACGTCGATCAGGATGCGGCTGCCGTCGTACCGGGCCAGCAGGTAATCCAGCACCGCTTTCCGTTCCGGCTCGATGTATTGGTGCTCGAGTGATTCGGCGAGCAACGCCTTGTTCTCCCCCAAAAGGACAGGAAAGTGCATGCTCAGGACCGCGAGCGCAATCAACAGCCACCGATGGCGCGCACCTGCCAGAGCGGCCATCAGGAGGATCAGCGCGGCTGCCGGCAGCACGAAAATGCCCGTGGACGGCGATATGAAATAATACTCCCAGCGCACCGGAAAAGCCCAGGACAGCCAAGGCAAAAAGAAGAGCAGCATGCAGGCCAGGATCAACATGCGCCGGGCAAACGTCGGCCGGGAAAGGACCACGCCGCCGAAGGCCGCCACCGCCGGCAACAGCAGGAGGGAGTAGCGGACGCGATAGATCAGTCCCCAATACAGAGCCGCCACGTTGATCAGCGAAGGCAGCCACAAGAGCAAACAGGGCAGATATCGCCGCCGGCGTTCGCTCCCGATCAGGCAGTACACCAGCCCGGCAATGCCGATCAGCAAAGGAATCAGGGTGGCCGCCTGAGCCAGTTCTCCGAAGTGATACACAACCGACAGGACTGGACGCTTGTAGGTCTCATAGGGAGCGGGGCTGCCGCGCGCGACTCTGTGAAAAAAGCTGTCGCCCAGCCGGAGAAAAATGTAGCCGAAGTGAGCCGCCACCGGCAGAACGGACATCCCAGTGTACACGGCAATCGCCTGGAGGGCGCGCTTCCGGCCGCAGAATCCCTGCCACGCATCGTAGAGAATCAGGGCAAGGACGCCGGCCAGGAAAATCCATCCTTCGTACCGGCACAGGGCGCCGAGCGCTGCCCATGCGGCTGCAGCCCAGGGTAACACCCTTCCGCTGCGCTCACGCCAATTCAGGAACGCATCGGTGGCCAGCAGAAACAGCGCCATGTAAACCGGTTCGGTCAACGGGGCGCTCTGCAGCAGCTGGAGGTTGGGATTGCCGACCAGCACGGCGGCGGCGAAGAGTGCGGCGATCCTCGAGCCGGTCATCCGGAGCGTGATCCGGAAGATCATCCAGCCGCAGACCGCAAACGCGCCGACCGACAGCAGGCTGGGCAGCAAAGCTGTCCGGTATTGAGATTCGAAACCGATGAAGGGGAGATAAAGCAGGTGAATCAGGGGCAGCCAGTGTGCGCCCATCTGGGCGTATCCGGGTGTGGTCGAGTCCACCATGCGCCGCGCCACCACCAGGTGAGCCTTCGCATCGTAGTGCACCGTGGAAAGGCCGTGGGCGTAATAATACAGGAAACAGCCGAACCCGACGGCTGCGCTCGCAAGGAGAACGGCCAGGGCCGCATGTTTCTCGAGATAGTCTCTGCGGCAAAACTTCATATTCATTCGACCTGGTCCTGGACCTGGACCCGAACCGTTTTTGAGCCGATGAGGCCGTGAACCTGTTCGTGCCAATGGCAAGACAGCGCCAGGCAATATCCCGGTTCTATACATGCGGTCATGGGTAATTGCGCATGTATCCATCAAGGAACGATCGAAAACAAAAACGCCACGGATTGCACGGATTTCACGGATTTATTTTTTTTGAATCCGTGCAATCCGTGGCGTTTTTTATTTTGCCTGCGCATTCGCATTCAGGGGTATATCTTGTACAACATGCGCGGGAAGGCAATCGTCTCGCGCAGATGCTCCAGCTTGCAGATCCAGGCGACCACCCGCTCGATGCCCATGCCGAACCCGGCGTGAGGAACCGTGCCGTATTTCCGGAGGTCGAGGTACCACTTGAAAGCGTCCAGCGGCAGGCCATGTTCCTGAATCCTGCGAAGAAGAAGATCATGGTCATGGATGCGCTGGCCGCCTCCGATGATTTCACCGTACCCTTCGGGCGCGAGCACATCCACACACATAGCCACTTCGGGACGCTGCGGATCCGGCTGCATATAGAATGCCTTGATCCGGGAGGGATAGCGATGAACCATGACCGGGGAAGCATATTGTCCGGAGAGAATCGTCTCGTCGGTGCCGCCAAAATCCCCGCCCCACTCAATCTCGGATCCCGCTGCCTGGAGCCTGGTGACCGCCTCGTCGTATGCCAGCCGCGGGAATGGCCGTGAGATCGCCTCGAGTTTGGAGACGTCGCGCTCCAGGGCCTCCAGCTCTCCCTTGCGCCGCTGCAGGACGCGCTCCACGATAAAGCAGATCAGGCCTTCCGCAAGTTCCATCGTGTCGTCCAGTTCATCGAAGGCGACCTCCGGCTCCACCATCCAGAACTCCATCAGATGCCGCCGCGTCTTCGATTTTTCCGCACGGAAGGTTGGACCGAAACAGTAGACCTTTCCAAACGATGCCGCCGTCGCTTCGTTGTACAGCTGTCCGCTCTGGGTCAGGTAGGCCTTTTCGTCGAAGTAATCGGTTTCGAACAGCGTCGTCGTGCCTTCACATGCGTTGGGTGTGAAGATGGGCGTGTCGACCAGGGTGAAGCCCCGGTCGTCGAAATAGTCCCTCGTGGCCTTGATGATTTCATGGCGCACCTTGATGATGGCGTGCTGGCGCGAGCTGCGCAGCCACAGATGCCGGTTTTCCATCAGGAACGCGGTGCCGTGCTCCTTGGGGGTAATTGGATAGTTTTCGGCCGCTTGATGGATCTTGAAAACGGTAATGTCAAGCTCATATCCGCCGGGAGCACGGTCGTCACTGCGGACTTTCCCGGTCACTTCAAGACTGGATTCCTGTGGAAGCTTGTCGAGCGCGTCGAACTGCTCGGCCGCAAAATTCCCTTTGAACGCCACGCACTGCATGACACCGGTGCCGTCGCGGACCAGCAAAAACTGCAGTTTGCCGCTGCTGCGCTTGTTGTAAAGCCATCCCCTCAGTGTCACTTCACTGCCTTGATGGGATGCCACCTGGTCAATGTAAACCGATTTCATGATAGGGTCCTTTCCATCTGCTTCCGCCGCTATGGGACCTCGCGCCCTCCGGCTGCTGCCGCCGCGATCCATGGAAACTACGGCTCTTCCGCATAAACCATATGCACGGTCACCGGATGGCTCTGCAGAAAAAGCGCGTAATAGCTGTCACGCAAAAACATGGATTCCTCAAATCCGAGCCGTGCCGCAACCTGACGAATGCCCGCTTCCGTTCCTTCCAGTTCCACGTAGTCGCCTATCGGCGTCGAGTCAATGGCAACCTTGATTTCCCCGCCCGGATGGCCGGCCAGGGAGACCGAATATTCTTCACGATATTTCTGATACCGGAACCACACGCTCAACCCAAGCTGCTGCAGAATCGCCAGCATCGCATCCGCATTTTCGACCTTCGTTTCCAGTTCCTCGCGGCTCTTGAAATGCGCCGAGGGTTGCGGCGGACCCTTAAAGGTGACAGATTCTCCGTGCTTCGTCTTGCGCACGCGCATCAGGCACGCCTGGCCGCGCAGCCGGCCGTCCGGAAAATCCAAGACGAAATTATCTTCGAAGTGGCGCTCAGCCAGCCGCTTGGGCATCAACCAACCGAGTTTTTGCCGGAATTCATCCGCCCCCGGCACTTTGAGTTTGATTTCCGTTTCTGTCGCCACACCTGCCTCCGCACAAAAGCTCCTCAGGATTCTGCCGGCGGCTTGTTTTTCAAAACGGCGAGGTGATCGCGGAAGTGCATGCGCACGGCAATGAATTCGTCGTGCTCAATCCGCAGTTCGTCGGCAATCTGGCTGACCTCATTGTCTTCCAGGACGGAGATGCTCTCATCGGCGGCTGAGACGGCAAACAGGCATTCCAACAGCGCGAGTTTTTGCTCGTGGGTCGCGATTCTGTTGAATTCGCGCGTAACCAGGAAATTCTCCGTCGAGCCGAAGAGGATATTCTGTGTCTTGGCCATCTGGACGACGAGAACCGCCTGTTCCTCCGGAAGCGCCCCGTATTCCATCACGAGACGTTCCATCACTGCCATTTCTTCCGCCGATATGTTCAGATCGGCGCGCGCCACCCTGCTCAGAATGTAGGCGAAGGAAGCAATGAACTTTGCTCGATCGAGATCGAGCTTGTCGAGAGCTCCGGCGATCTTCCGCACGGTTTCTGTTTCCGCCGAAGGATGCACCTGCGGTTCGAACTTGAGAAACCTCAGAATCGACATAAACCGTCCCTCCCTCTGGATGATGCCACAAAAGCGCGCCGCCTGAAAATGAAACCGACAGGAAGGTGGCTGACTCCATGATCGATCAGGGGGTCGTAGGACCCCGGCGGTCTGTTTTCCGGCTTCTGGTGCGTGACGAGGGGATTCCCGGGAATCCCCTCGCCCGAAATCCAGGGGCTTCCAATGGGCCCGCCCGGCCTCCAAATCGGGCTTGCGCACACTCTCGTAAAAGTGGAAACTAACCAAGGGGCTGCGCCCCTTGATATCCCGCCAAAAAGCGGCGGGATATGGGAAGCCAGGAGCCAGAAGCCGGAAGGAATCCAAGCAGGTTTCGAATCACCATCGGGGATAACCTCAACGCGGCGATTCTGGCTTCTTGCTTCCGGCTTCCGGCTTCTAACGAGAACAAAATTTCCGTTACGCTGCGCATAACGGTCTAAAACCATGCAGGATATCCTGGGCATCAATCGCAAAACTCGGCGCAATCGCCTGCAGCCGCCGGGCGGCAATGCGTCCGGCGCCGCCACCCCGGACTTGTTATGATCAGAATCGCGCTGTTGGGTTTCGGCAACGTGGGACGCGCCCTGGCGCGCTATCTCGAATCCGCCGGCAAATGCCGGGCATTCCCGATCTGCGGCATCGCGGATGTCACCGGCGGATTGATCCTGTCAGATCCCAGGGAGGCACGCCTTATCCTGGAAATGCAGGAAAAGGGCGAGTCCATTGCCGATTGCGCTCAGCTGGGCTCGTTTCATGATGTCCCTTCCTATGTGGAAAACTTGCCCAAGGCAGGCGTCAAAGTCCTGGTGGAATGCATGCCCACCAATCCTGCGGATGGGCAACCGGCTCTCGGGCTGATCCGGAAGGCCATCGACCACGGGCTTGCAGTGGTCACGGTGGACAAAGGTCCCATGGTTCACGCTTTCCATTCGTTGCTCGCCGCAGCCGCTGCCCGCGGCGTCAGAATTGCCTACAGCGGCACGACCGGCGTCCGGCCGCCCGCGGAAATCGCCGGGTGCCGTGTGCTCGGAATTGACGGGATTCTCAACGGCACGACCAATTACATCCTGACCGAAATGCAGGTTCATGGGCTCAGTTTCGATCGGGCATTGGCTGAAGCCCGCGAAAAGGGGATCGCTGAACCCAATCCGGAACTCGACATCCAGGGATGGGATACCGCCTGCAAGCTCCTGATCCTTGCCAACGAATATATGGATGCCGCGGCGTCGCTGACGGATGTGGCCAGAACCGGAATCGGCCCTGAAACCGAAGCGCTGATCGCCGCAGCGCGCACCTCGGGCAGCCTCGTGCGCCTGATCGGCAGCGCCCATCTTACCCAAGGGCGTGCGAGCCTCAGCGTAGCCCCCCGAATCGTAGGACCGCAATCGCCTCTGCATTCGATCTCCGGCACATCCAAGGGCGCCACTTTTTTTACTGCGGAAAAGGGCGAGATTTTTGCGGGCGGGGTATCAGGGCGGGACGCCATTGCGCAGATCATTGTGGATGATATTGTAAGAATTCAGGAGACAGGAGACAGGAGACAGTAGACAGAAGAGAAGACCGCAGGCAGCGCATTGGCTCTCTGCAACGAATCGCTGCTTCGGTATACTATATTGTGTTTTCGGCCGATCCACGGTCATCGGCAGCCCGGTTGGCTTTCCTGCTTTTGCGCTGGATCATCCCGGCAGATCATGGGATGGGGAGAGACAATCGGCGCCCGCCCGGTGGAAAGGATTGCATTCTCGCTTTTGAAAGGCGGTGGTGGTGTGTGGAAGTTTCTGCTCTGGTGTATTCTGCTGGTGCTTTGCTGGCCGTTGGCCCTGCTCGCGCTGATCCTTTACCCTGTTGTCTGGCTGATCCTCCTTCCCTTCCGGATCGTCGGCATTGCCTTCGGGGGTGTTCTGGAGCTGATCCGCGCGCTGATTACCTTGCCAGCGCGCGTGATCAGGCGCATCGCATGACCTTCACCGCGGCAAGATCCGTGGCCGCTGCGCGGCCGCTTTCCTTTTGCCACTTGACCCCTCTGCCCCTCTACCCCTAAATTTTGGTGGGGAAAGGAGCTCGCTCCGGTCACCGCCTGCAGGGCAAACGAGCGGACAGAATCATGAAAATCGGAATTACCTGTTATCCGACCTACGGGGGCAGCGGGATCGTGGCCACGGAACTCGGCAAAGAACTTGCCGAACGGGGTCACGAGATCCATTTCATCAGCTATGCGCTCCCCATGCGCCTTAACCGGGCGACACCGAATATCTTCTTTCATGAGGTCGAGGTCACCAACTATCCGCTTTTCGATCACCCTCCTTATACTCTGGCGCTTGCCAGCAAGATGGAAGAAATCGCCAAATCAAAGAAACTGGACCTGCTGCATTGCCACTACGCAATCCCTCATTCGGTGAGCGCCTTTTTGGCGAAATCCATGCTGCAGCCGCACAGGCTTCCGGTGGTCACCACGCTGCACGGCACCGATATCACGTTGGTCGGCGCCGATCGGTCCTATCTGCCGATCACCCGGTTCTCAATCGAACGTTCCGATGGAGTGACGGCGGTTTCCAACTACCTCAAGCAGGCTACCTATGAGACGTTCAGGGTGCAGAACGAAATCGAGGTGATCTATAATTTTGTCAACTGCGATACCTATCGGCGCCAGCCGGAAGCCGGACTCAGGGACCGCTTTGCCTCACCCGGCGAGAAAATACTCATTCACTTATCGAATTTTCGTCCCGTCAAGAGGCCGACGGTGGTGGTGGAGATCTTCCTGCGCGTTCAAAAGGAGGTTCCCTCCGTCCTTCTCATGGTCGGGGACGGGCCCGAACGCAGCCAGGCCGAGTGGCTGGCCCATCATCATGGCATAGAGGGTAAAGTCCGTTTTCTGGGAAAGCGCGACAATATTGAGGAGCTGATCGGCGCATCGGACCTGCTCCTCCTCCCCAGCGAGACCGAATCGTTCGGGCTGGTTGCCCTGGAAGCAATGGCCTGTGAGGTTCCAGTCGTGGTTTCCAACGTCGGCGGTTTGCCGGAAGTGGTGACCGACGGCAGGGAGGGTTTCCTCGTCGAGCCTCACGATATCGATGGCATGGCGGAACGGGCCGCCCGGATTCTCGCCAACGAGTCCGAAAGGCGCGAGATGGGCAAACGAGGCCGGGCAACGGCCCAGGCAAGATTCTGCGCCGACAAGATCATCAAGCTCTACGAAAACTACTATGAAAAGGTGCTGGCGAGGACTTGACAGGCTCCTACCGCGCGCGGTGTTCGGTTTCGATCAGGACCATGCCGGAACTGACGGCATCCGGTAGTTTCACTACCGAACTGAGGTCGAAGCCATCCCTGATTTTTCCCTTGGTCACCACCTCTGTGCCCGTGCGCGGAACACCTTTTGGGGATATAACCCAAAGCCTGCCCGTGCCATCATCCACCTCGTAGGCACCCTTGCCGAGGATTGAAAAGCTGCGGACTACCTTGCCGGAAATCCCTACCTCCCTGTTCACATAGCGGTCGGGTTCGGCCTTGATCTGGCTGATCTTCTTCACCTCGCACGCTGAAAAGACAATGGCAAAGACGAGAGCTGCAAGTGCAACTGCAGCACGAGTTTTCATTCTGCGCATCCGCTACCCTCCTCGAAATTCTGAATTATTAGAGTCGTTCCCCTGACAATTGTTTCACCTGCGCCCGGCAAACAACGCACGTTGATTCCTGCAGGGGGAACCGCAGGAGAAAGGCAGCCGAGACGGAACATGGGAAGCCAGAAGGGATCCAGGCAGGTTTCGAATTGCCATCGGGGACTACCTGGAGCACCCGGTTTGTAGATCCGTCATCTCTGTACGGCGCGTCCTCGGACATACTCGCCCACGGCGAAGGCGGATCAGTGAAGGAGGCTCGCACTGGAGTGCCCGGAACATGTTATTTCATAATATCTTAGCGTCAGAGTGTGATGAATGAGTCCGGCGGCAAAGCCCTGGGGAGGCTTTGCCGCCTTCGCATCTCGTGAGCCCGGATCAGATTGGGGTCCCATACGCGATGCGATCCACTGCTATCGAAAATGGGAGTTTGCTCCCATTTCATGAAACGCATCTCTGTCGTACATTGTGAGCGTAGGAAAGTCGTGAAATGAGAGAAACAAGAACCTCTCGTGATCACATTGCGGAGGCGGATCGCATGTCCGGTGGATCAACAAGATTGAATCAGAAAGCTCCCGCATCCAGAAGGCACCCGGCCTATATCCCGTATATGTACGGGGTCATCTCCCTCGGCCTGGTGTTCATTTCCTGGTCCATATACAGCTTAGCCGGGGCAAATACCGGCTGGAAGTGGCTCATTCTGGCGGGGCTTACGGTTGTCAGCAGTTCCTGCACGATCCGCATACCGGCGACCAATTCCAAGATCTCGATCGGTGACACATTCTTTTTCACGAACGTCATTTTATATGGAATACCGGCCGGCATCATCACGGCTGCCGCCGATGCGCTGGTCAGCTCCCTGAGCGCGCGAAACCGCTCGCGGCGCCTTGAATATGCCCTTTTCAATGTGGGTGCAATCACCTGTTCGGCCTATCTATGCGGGACTGCGTTTTTCGGCACGCTTCAGCACGGTCCATTGTCCCAGGGACTTCGCCCGCCGGCGTTTGAAATGTGGTTGCCTGTGGTGGTCCTGGCCTGCGTTCAATATCTGGCTAATTCCGGCAGCGTAGCCATCATTGTCGCCCTCGAGAAACGCAAAAACATCCTGACCATTTGGAAGGACAGTTTTCTCTGGACATCCATTACCTACTTTGCAGGCGCCGCCGCCGCGGCTTGTATTTCGCTGACCATCGGAAGCGTGACCACCCAGATCGTCGCGGTTGCGGTTCCGGTTGTTTTTGCGGTGTATTTCACCTACAAGACCTACATGGACAAAGTCCGGCAGGTTTGCTCACTCGCCTACTATGACAGCCTGACCGGCCTGCCGAATCGTGTGCTGTTCAAGGAACATCTGAACCGGGGATTGGCTTCCAAAGCAAGCGGCAAGATGTTGGCGATCATGTTTGTCGACCTCGACAATTTCAAGCGCATCAATGACACCTATGGTCATAGTGTCGGCGACCTGCTGCTCAAGAACGTCGCAGGGCGCCTTTCTGCCACGCTGCGTGCCAAGAACAGGGACTTGGATGTCGCCGACGACGACCAGGATGTGATGATTGGCCGGTTTGGCGGCGATGAATTCACGATCCTGCTTAAAAACATCGAGAATCCGGATCAAGTGGAACAAGTCGCGCAACGCATGCTCGCCGCTTTTGCCAATCCGTTTTCTCTGGAAGGTCAGGAGGTATCCACCGCGGTCAGCATCGGCATAAGCCTCAGCCCGCTTGACGGCGTCACTGCCGATGCACTGCTCAAGAATGCCGATGCCGCCATGTTCCAGGTGAAGGATAGCGGCAGGAGCAACTACCAGTTCTATTCACACTCCATGAACGAGACCTCCTCGGCAAAACTCGAGCTGGAAAACGAACTGCGCAGGGCATTGGTAAAAGGCGAATTCCGGCTCTTCTATCAGCCCAAGGTAGACGGCGCCACACGAGAAATCACTGGCGCAGAGGCATTGATCCGCTGGCAGCATCCTTCCCGCGGTCTTTTGCCGGCTGCCGAGTTTATCGCAATGGCGGAAGAGACCGGCCTGATCCGGCCTATTGGTGATTGGGTGCTGCGCACCGCCTGCTCCCAGATCGTCGCCTGGCAGAAAAGCGGGCTTCCCGCCGTCCCGGTGGCCGTCAACCTGTCGAGTGTCCAATTCCGGCAGCAAAACCTGCGGAAGATCGTTTCCGATATTCTCCGCGAAACCGCCCTGGATCCGCGCTACCTGGAATTGGAAATCACGGAAAGCATGATCATGCAGAATACCGAGGAAGCCGGGAATACCTTGCGGGAATTGCGCTCGCTCGGATGCAGGATTTCCATCGATGACTTCGGCACCGGCTACTCCTCCCTGAGCCGGCTCAAGCACTTTCCCCTGGATTCTTTAAAGGTGGACAAGTCCTTTGTAACCGATCTGGCCAATAGCACGGATGACAGGGCCATCACGAAAGCCATTATCGCCATGGCGCGCAGCCTCGAACTGAAAGTCATTGCGGAAGGCGTGGAGAACGAACAGCAATATCAGTTCCTGAAAACCTACGGATGTGACGAATTTCAGGGATATCTGTTCGGCAAGCCTATGCCGGAAGATCAGTTTGCCGCCCAGCTCGGCCGGAGCCTGAATGAACAATTCGGCAATTTGGACGACGTTTGCGCCTCCAAGGCGGACGTTTCCTTCCAAAATGCGCGCAGGACCCGCTGGGCCGCCAGGAGCCTGCGCCTGGTCCACAGCCGCGCCACAGCGCCTCTCCAATCCGAAGAATCCATCAGGATGAGTGATCCTCAGCCGAAACGCTATGCCCAGGCTGACAGCATGCGCCCGCATTCCGGCTAGTCCTGTGGTAAAGGAATCGCGCAGAATGACGATAAGGCTCTCGAGACAGGACGATCCTGTTGGAGATAGCTGAATCCGCGCGCGAGGCCAAATCCGGTGGATCCTCTTCAATCCAACGGGCTTATCGACGACCTGGGCGATAAGCCCGAATCCCTCATGTACCTCTTTCACTGTTTTATCACCGAAACGCAGAAAGATATTAACCATCTGCGGAGCGCCTTGAATCTGGGTAATGCCGGAAAAGTAGCGCAGACCGCCCACCGCATCAAGGGTGCCGCAGGTACGATCGGGGCGGAACCGTTGCGCGCCGAGGCAGCACGGATCGAGGCCTTCGGACGCCAGGGAGAACTGGATCACGCTCTCGCGGGCGTCGAAAATATCCAGCAGGAGTTTGACCGATTCTGCTGCTACGTCGCTGAACTTGCCCGGGCCGAGTAGGGCTGTGCACGGGGTGCGCGCAGTCCGGAGCGTGCACACATTTGTCTCATCCCCGCACATGCTGCCGCCGATTAGATACATGGATAAACAACCGCCTGAGGGGGGGCGCGGCCATGCCTGGCTGCCGGCCTTTCTTTCGCCGCGGGGAGATGCCTATGCAGAAAACTGACGGACCGAGGCATTCGATAGGAATTCTGCTGATTGATGATCACGCCGTTGTGCGCGCCGCCTTTCGTCTCCTTCTGGAAAAGCAACCCGACATTGTGGTCGTCGGCGAAGCAAGCTGCAAGGCTGAGGCCATTCCGCTTGCATCCAAGCAGCGGCCAGAAGTGATCCTCCTGGATATGTGTCTTATCGATGAAGATGGAGTCGACCTGATACCCGAATTGCTGGCGGTCTCGGAGGAATCCAAAATCGTCATGGTCACCGGAGTAAAGGATCCAGCGGAGCATCAGCGCGCGATTCGAGCAGGAGCCATGGGGGTCGTGCATAAGGAAACTTCCGCCGAAATGCTGATCAAGGCCATTTACCGGGTGAATGCGGGCGAACTATGGCTTGACAGGCAGATGACGGCAACTCTGGTCAGGCGCCTGAGAAGGGATCTGGAAACGCCTAAGCCCATGTCAGAGGAGGATTTAAGTTCTCAGCTGACCACCCGGGAACACGAAATCATCGGCTTGGTGGGAGAGGGATTGAAGAACAAATCGATTGCCGATCGGCTGTGTATCAGTGAAGCCACAGTACGGCATCACCTGACTTCCATCCTTAGAAAACTGGAGGTGTCCGACCGTCTCGAACTGCTGATCTATGCCTACCAGCACAACCTGCTCAGCATCAAGAAAGCAAACGCCTTGAAAAAACCCGATGTCCAGCTGCCGTTGGCTTCCAGGCAAATCCTGCAGTGATTCCACCGGACAGCCATCATTCGGGAGCGATTTCAAATCGCAGGCAGCCCAATCCTAAGTAGATCTCATCCCCGGAACGCAGGCGGATCCCGCGCGGATTGCCGCCGGGCACTTCGATCGTGCGCCCTTCCCTGAAAATGCGCGTGCCGTAGCGGCTGACTTCATCGATGATCCGGTACTCTTTGCGCGTGCGATCATAGCAGATGGTCGCATGAGCCCGGCCGATGCTCGAGTTGATCTCGTCATCGTTGTCCAGGAACACGACATCATTCCTGCGCGCCATCAGGCCCTCCCGGTCCATCAGTTCCGCCAGCCGCCCGATCAGCATGCGGTCCTTTTCCATCGCATAGGAACTTTTTTCTGCCGTCCCCTTCACCACCACCAGGGTTGCTGCCGGACGTTCATGGGCCGTAACATCCTCCATCCCGCAGAATTGGATCGACAGAACCGGATCCCCGGCCTTCGATTCCCCGTCCCCCGTCTTCACCAGATCAAGGGTCACTTCGAGCGTGTGCGGAAAAGAGGCTCCGGATTCCCGCAGCAATTCCCGGATGTCGTTCTCCAGCGAGCGGTCGCGCAGAAAGGCCGCCTGGAGGACATCCTGCAGCGCCGGGTCCGTTGGTTTCAAACAGATCTGAATCCGTCCGAAGGGAAAAACCTTGCCGCCTTTATCCACGGAGATGCGGGATTCGACCTGCTCGAGAATCTCGCGCCGGACCTCAAGGGGTGTCCGGATGGCGCCTCCGCCGAAAATGTTTTCAATTCGCCTGCGGATCTGGTTTTCCGTTTTGAGCAATTTATCCACGATTCCCATGGCGCTACTCCTGCTTGATCAGCCCTAAATCCACAGCTGCATTCACAATATCGACGGCCGCCGGCGCGGCGACGCGCCCTCCATAGCGGCCGTTTTCAATGATCACGGCAAACGCGATCCGTTTCGTTCCGGGACCGTATGGCGAAAAGCCGACGAACCAGGCATGCGCCGGCTGGTCGCGCAGCTCCGCGGTCCCCGTTTTGCCGGCGATCGGCACAGCGGCGCCTTTCGCGGATTGCCCTGTCCCTTCCGTGACTACCCGTCTCATATAGCCGGACAGACGTCTCGCGAGATCAGTGGACAGGCTCACTTGCGATACAGGCTCAGCCTGATCCAGGATCCAGCGGCTCGGCAGCAGTCGGCCGTCGTTGCCGATCGTGCCGGCGACGCGCGCCATCTGCAGGGGAGACGCGACGACCTGGCCCTGCCCGTAAGAAGCCTGCGGCAGAGCGTCCTTCAGCTGCGCCGGCGTATTGGGGGACGCCACTTTGATGCCGAACTGATCTGCGGTCCGCAGCAGCCGCTCCGCTCCTACGTCATAAGTTCCCAATTGCGCAAAGAAGGCGTTGCAGGAAACGATAAGCCCCTTTGCCAGATCGACGATGCCATGAGGCGCGGCATCCAGGATGTCATCGCGAATCGGCTTCCCCCAGCCGCGGACGCGGTTGCCGACCCGGCCATCCGGAAGCCGCTTGCACTCATAGGTCGTTGTTTCCGGCTTCTCGAGCGCCTGCAAGGCTGCGATGGAAGTCACCAGTTTGAATGAAGAGCCCGGGGGGAACAGCCCATAACGTGCGCGATCCAGCAGGCTGTCGCTGATCTCCGGGGATTCGGGAACGCCGCTTCCCTGCGCCACAAGTTCCGCGGCTTTCGCCGCGCCGGCAAAAGGATAGGTCGCGGACGCCAGCAGGTCGCCCGATGCCGGGTCAATCACCACCGCCGCGCCGCGGCTCATCTTTGCCGCGACCACATGCTTCTCCAATATCGCGGCGAGCTTAACCTGCAGTCTGATATCCAGGGTCATATGGAGGTCCCGATCGCGCTGCAGAACTTCCTCCACTTTGGCGTTGCCCGCCTGGTATCGATAGCGCACCAGCGGCAGGAGTTCGCGGAAATCACGCCGCACCACCGGATGTTCCGGCCCGCCCGGCTGATCGCTTACGCGCACCACGACGGCTCTGTCGTCGTAGCCCTGCAGGGCGGTGTTGTAATCCCGCTCCAGGAAGGAAGTATTCGCTGCGCCCCAGTTGATCCGGCTGCGCAGGTCTCCCAACCCATGAAATGTCAGCGCGCCAAATGGGTACATGCGCCGTGATCCGCCGGCAAGGACCTGGTCCACATTGACCTGCAGCTGGTCGTACTGGACGCGGTAGGACTCGAGCAAAGCCTGTGAGCTCGTTGCCAGCGGAATGCCGTTGCGGTCAAAAATCGTACCCCTCGGGATGCTCTGTGCAGCTGCAAGCATGCGGCTGTTGTACAGGTAGCGCCGGTGGCCGTCTGCCTGGAGCACGAGGGCGCCACGGCAGAGAAACCGGTCCGCATCCAGCACCTGGACTCGCACCGCCTGCATGGCAATCACCAGACCCAACGCGCCGAGCAGCCACCCCACCCACCGCACCTGTTTGCGGAAAAATTGATCTGCCTGCTTGCCGGCTGAATCGGCCGAGAGCGCGGCCAGCACTCCCAGGATGAGAAAATTGGCCAATGCGGATGATTTGCCGTAGTTGATAAAAGGTGTGACCACACCTGAAAGCGGCGCCAGCCCGAGGATCCCTGCCGAAATGAAAATGGCCTGGAGGGCAATCAGCAGCGTCATGCCGAGACCGAGAAAAAACGAGTAGGCCCCCCGGCTTGCCAGCGCGATGCGCAGGGCGCGATGTACCAGCACAGCGTATGCCAGTGCGATGCACATCAATCCCAGCAAACCAAGTTCCTCGCCGACTGCCGACAGCACCAGATCCGTGTGGACGGCCGGCACGGATGCAGGCTCCCCCAATCCCAAACCGGTGCCGAACATTCCGCCGGCGGAAAAACTCCAGAATGATTGCGCCAGGTGCTCGCCTCCATGGCTGATGTAATTGTCCCAGGGGGATATCCACATAGATATGCGGTTGGCGACCGTCCCCGGGATCCCGAACCTGTATCCGAGCCCGAATGCCGCAATCAATGCGGCAAATGCGATCACGGCGCCGGTAACGCGCGCACGCGCCACAGCGTAGAGAATGAAGAACAGCAGCGCAAGGACCAGCGCAGGCCCGAGGTCCTTTTCCAAAAAGAAAAAGGCAATTGCCAGGCTGATGGCGGTCACGAGCGGTATCGCATAGCGCATGCGCGGCAGGTTGAATCTCCGCAACATGGGCGGCAGGCTCCGCATGGGAGCACGCAATTCGCGCAGGAATTCCCAGCGGTCCGCGAAAAATCCCGCCAGGAACAAAATCAGCAGGACTTTGATCAATTCGACCGGCTGTACCAGAACCGGGCCGATCCGGAGATTGATCCGGGCGTCACTCGCTCCCGGGCCGGAGCCGAAGAGAATCACGACCGCCGACAGGAAAAAACTCGCGAGCAGGGGAACGTAGGCCAGGCGTCGCGGCACCGAGTGTTCGTAGGCGGGCAGGCTGGCCAGGAATGCGAGGATGCAGCCGAGAGCCACGCCGACCGCAAAATCGGGGAAAAGCAAGGCGTCGCGGAGCGGATCGCGCAGCCGGACCATCATCAGGAAACCAAAACTGCTCAAGATCACAATCGGCGGCAACAGGAGCTGGTCGCCGGCAAATGAACGGTATCGCCACGCAAGATGCAGCAGCAGGAAGCCGAGCAGAAAGACCGCCGTGTAAATCAGGACAAGCCGGCGATACTCGTGCGGCGTGCGCACCGCCACCAGGGGGCGCAAACGCTGGAGCTGCTGGGCAGTCAGCACTGAAAGCGAGGTCACTTCCCCGCCCTCGCTGCGCATCTCCTTCAGCCGTTCCGGAAACACGGTCAGGTTGCGCGTTCCTGACACCTGCGCCGGAGTGGCTTGAATCGACCGCAATTCGCCTACGCTGCCGACCTGTTCGCGGTCGCGCAGGTACTGCAGGATCAAACGCGCAGCGAAATTCCGATCGTCAGGGTCGTCGAAAAATGCGAGTGCCGCAAGCAGTTCATCCGGTCTCCGTACCGTGTTCAGGTTCAGGAGCTTCCCTTGGGCAAGCTGATCCCCGGCGAGGGCCAGCTCAGGGGCTCGAGCCTCCTGGATGAGCCAGATACCGGCTGTCAGGCCGAGTCCAACCAGCAAGACCAGGCCCAGTTCCAGGTTGCGGCCGGAGCGCTGCCCAGGATCCCATCCGCCCGGGCGAGCCCGGTCGGAAGCGCGGCTGCGTGTGATAGCCATTCAGGTTTATACCCTATCCATTTTCTGTCGTGAAATTCGCATGATCATATCGGGGCGACCTGCCGGTCGCCCCTACATTCAACACATGACCATCGGAACACGAGTTTCTTGGCGTGCGGCAGCTTGCTGCCGCCTTCACTGCGCAAGCTTGCTTGCGCATCATTTCGGCCGTTGCCAAAAAATACTTCCGCCATGGAATCGATGGGCCGATGTTGCTTCTTTTGCGTCAGCAAGCGGCCGCAAACCAAGGCGCAAGCAGGCTTGCGCACTCCAAGGGCTTCGCCTCCAATTACCAGATGTGCGCCGTCCCCCTGAATTTCGCGACAGAAATTAGCCCAGCTGCTTCTTGAACCAGTTCCATGGGAAGAGCGGATTAGGCGGATTCAACTCTTTCAGCCGATCTTCCACGCTGTCCAGGACTCCCTGGACTAACCGGATCTGTTTCGTGCTCTCTCCCCAGGGCGCAATCTGCGAATAGGTCTCAATCGCCTGCCGCAGGCTTTCCTTGGATTTCTTGAGGATCTCTTTCTCCTGGTCTGAGCCGCGCAATCGCTTGGCCCCGTCCCATGCCTGCATGCCGATATAGTTGTAGGCGTCCGCCATCATTGCCAATTCGCGCTTGCCGAATTGATGGCCGAGGTCCTTTGCCCGCTGCAGCGCCTGGGTCCCGCGCTCCATGTCCTTGAGGTTGTAGATATAGGTGCGAGCCATTCCCAGGTAAGGATCGGACCATCCGGGATCGTACTGGATGGAGCGCTGAAACGCCGAAATAGCGCTCAATCCCTTGTTGTTGATGCGCAGGATCTGGCCGTCGGCATAGGCAAGCATGGCTTCGGACCGCGCGTCGGCCGGATCGACCTCCACGGCGTGAGTCAGGTACCGTTTGCACCGGACCCAGTCTCCCAGCCTGGTCTTGGGCTGATCGCTGTTGCGGTAATCGTCCATCACTTTCAGCGAGTTCTCACGCAGGATTTTTTTCAGCGGCCCGCGCAAAGGGAATACGGCAATGCCCCACAGGCTGCGGCTGCGCAATTCCTGGTATTCGCTCCAGGCGGCATCTGGATCCATTTGGGCGGAGACGAAATCCGGTCTGACCTGGAGGGCGGCCTGATACACCCTTCCCTGCCAGATCCCGAGAGCGGCCAGCAGGACGGCGGAACCGATGCCCGCCCATATAAGAAACCGCCGCACTCTTCCTTTTCTGCGCCCGGCATCCGTGCCGGACCTCTCTCGTCCCGGCTGATCCGGAGCTCGCTCGTCCTGCCGGAGGCTCGTGGATGGTGGGATGGTCCTTCTCGTCTCCTGGTCATCCTCCGCCCCAAACTCCGTACGACGCGTCTCCTCGCTTTCCTCCCCGGCTCTGGTGGGTTCGCCGACGAGGAATGCGCTCAAATCCGCCGCGAATTCCTCGGCACTCTGATAGCGCCGTCCGGGCAGGCGCGCCAGCGACTTGTGGAGGATGGACTGCAACTCCGGCGGCCAGTCTTTCTCGAGCGGCCCCGGCGCCGTGCGCGCACGGATAATGCTCTCGAGCCGCTCCGTCGATGCGGCTTCAAAGGGCAGCTTTCCTTCGACCATCTCATAGAGCACGACTCCGACCGCCCACAGGTCGGACATTTCGTCGATCCGGCCGCTCTCCAGCCTTTCCGGCGATGAATAGGCTACGCTGCCGAAAAGGTTTGCCGTCAATTTGCGGGTCAAGGAAAGACCTTTGGCAATGCCGAAATCGAGCACACGCACCTGCCCTTGCGCTTCGATCCGGATGTTCCTCGGCTTGATGTCGCCATGCACGATGGCACGAAACTCCCGGCCGTCGGCATGCAGGGTAATGGAGTGAGCGTGGCTGAGAATGCTGCAAAGTTCACGGGCCACATGGGCGGCAATATTTGGCGCCAGAGTGCCGGCCCGGATGATTTCCGAAAGATCCTTCCCCTCGACAAACTCCATGTCGATGAAGAAATAATCTTCCAGATCGCCGAATTTATGGATTTTCGGAACTCGGGGCTCAATCGCGCTGAGATGCGCCTGCAACTCAGCACCGAGACGCTCGGCGGCAACGATTTCCCTGGCATCTTCACCGGGTCCTCGTTCCACCAGCTTCAATGCCACGCGGCGCTGGTTCGAGGCATCGAAGGCGAGATAGACATCCGACATGCCTCCGCGTCCGAGCTTTTCGAGAATCTGGTAATCGCCGATTTGCTGCAGCAGACTCTTCATTTTTTCGCCCGCTCGACAGTCACCTTGCCCGGTGTCGGACCCACAAAGAGATTGTCCAGCATCTTGTCGCGGAGTTCCGGCCGCTGCACCCTGATGGCATCGGCTCCATTCCCGGAGAAGATGTTCCGTGCCACCTCGGGATTTGCGTTCTCGGTCACGTAGAGTCCCGGAGCGGTGCGCTCTCGCGTCATCCCATTGGCGTGAATGACATTCCCGGAAAGGTATGGTGAAGCCGTGCCAGTGACGGCAATGCCGGGGCCGGCATTGCCGTGAATGAGGCTTCCGGTCAGCATGGATTTCGAATTCCCGTTGAACAGCACCCCGGTTTGCACGGCGCCCGTAACCTCAACATTCGACAGAAATATGTCGGAATTGCTGATCCTCAGTCCATACGGCAACGCCGCGGTTGATTCAGCCCTGACCACCAGGCCCGTCAGGATTGTTCCCGAGATTCCATCGGCGACCACGGCCGCATCGGTTCCCGGCTGCGCCCTGACGATGTGCAGAATTGCCTTTCCGGGCGTGCGTGCGGTGATTTCCACCCCCTGCTTGAGGCGAATGGCCTCCTGGTATTCCCCGTTCACGACCTCGATCCGATCCCCCGGTCGGGCGTCCTCCAGAGCCTTCGAGATCGAAGGATATCGCGGACTGGCGGGCTCGACGATCAGCACCCTGGGCGCGGAGCCGGGTACAGTTTGCGGAGCATCGGCTCTGAAAACGGCGCTTCCGTATCGCAGCCACAACCAGCCCAGGAACAATCCGGCGAGCAGACCATAAGCCAGAAAAGCCCACCGTCCCGACAGGCGCCGCAATGCATGAGCAGGTCGAGATCCGGCGTCACTTGCGGATTCCCGGGTTTTCTTTGCATTGGATGCTGCTGCAGTCGCAGCCACTGACAATCCGCCCCCTTCGACCACGATCACGGAGACGTTATCCTTGCCCCCGGCTGCATTGGCTTGCGCGATCAACTCCCTGACGCTTTCCTTGGGACGTCCGGCATTGCGCAGCACGGTCGCGAGTATTTCGGCGGAAGTAATCAAATCGCTCAAGCCGTCCGAGCACAGGACCAGGGCGGCATCCGCTTCAAACAGAACCTGGGCGTATTCGACGAAATCCTCGTCATCCGGCGTGTGGATTTGGGAGCCCACATCACGGAACACTTCATTGCGACGCGGGTGGCGCATGGCTTCGAGCTCCGTTAATTCGCCCGCGTCTTCCCGTTTCCCGACCGGCGAGTGGTCCGAAGTGACCTTGCTTATCTGACGGTCCCGGATTTTGTAAAGCCTGGTGTCGCCGACGTGACCGACGTGCAAAACGCCGTCTTCCATCACGGCGGCCGTAAGAACGCAAGCCATTCCGCGCCAAGCGGAGTTTCGCTCTGCAAGCCGATACACTTCATTGTTGGCGCCGGCTATGGCTTCACGAAGCCGGCGCGCCACGGTGCCCGTTTCCCGGCGCAGCCGTTTCTTGATGGAGTCCACAGCGTGCTGGGCAGCGACTTCACCGGCTGCTTCACCGCCCATCCCGTCCGCAATAATGAAGATTCCGCGCTGAGAATCACAATAAATGCGGTCCTCATTATTGGATCTCTGTTTTCCCGGGTCGGTCTCACCCCAGGCGTTCCATGCGGATTTGCTCACTTTTACGGGCACGGCGGTCATCTCGAACGGACAGATTTCAGGTGCGCTAGGATTAAAACAGCGACAATCAGGACCCAAAACGCCAGAAAATAATAGCGTGCCATGTATAGAAAGCTCATAGGCTCTCGAATTCGATCGTGATCCTGTCGGCCAGCCTTATGGCAGCTTTCGGCGGCATGCGCGTCCATTCCTTCGCCGGCAGCCTTTGATGGTTCACCGAGGTCCCGAATTTGCTGACATCCTGGATGAAAAACGCGCGCGTTTCCGGGTCCTGCTTCAGATAGAAATGCTGGCGTGAAACATCGGCAGGCGCTTCGAGCTCGAGGTCGCAATACTCGGTGCGGCCGCCGCGCCCCACCGATATTTCCTGCCGGGTCATGAGGTACTCCTGCGGCTTTCCCTCCTTGTCCGGATAGGTCAGTTTCGCGCACGCCGACGAACCCTCGGGACGCATTTCCTCCTGGTGGCGCCGGAGTTTTCTGGTTTCGCCGCCGGATCGGACCGTTTCGACGATCCGCTGCGTCTTGCTGCCAACCCCATATTCTGCTGCGGCCGGGAGCGTAAGGCGCGAATCCACCAGAATTTCCCCGGGCGAGAGTTCTTCATCCTCATCAGCCAGAAATTTGATGTACCAGTCCTTTTCAGCCGCTTCGAAGCTGGGCTTCTTTGATTTGAAGCCGGGAAAGCTGCTGGCGTTTTTTTTGTTGATCTGCACCAACTGCTCACTCAGCGCTCTGCGCACTTCATCACGGATGCGCCCGAAGATTCCCGCCAGCCGATCGTAATCATCCCGGTGGAGATACACGTCATAATGGCTGGGGACCAGCGTCTCATAGAGCATAGGCTCTGCCGATTCCCGCATGTTGTCGAGAATCGCCAGGATAATGTCTCTTCCGGTCGCTCTGGCGTTCATGGCGGCGAGATTCCCCAAACAAACAGCATAAGCCTCTGGCCACACCTTTGCCAAGGCCCGGTATTTTCAGCTATTGATACGAAAACCGGCGCGCAAGAGTTCAGCGAAATCATTGGAATGATTCCGTCCTCGATCCCCCGTAGCCGTACCGGGCCGCGATGTCGACGATGTCGAGCGGGTGATGCGCAACATGATCGGGCTGGATCCGCCAGCCGGCGATATCAGCGGGGCCGTCGAAACTCGCTGCCACCGCCTTCACGCTGATCCCTCGATCGTTGACTGCCAACATTGCGTTCGCATTGGAGGCGCATTCGGTGTCGGTCGCGTGGTCTCCTATGTACAAGACAACTCCCCGCCCCGCCGGATACAGCGTTTCGACGCACCGGAGTAATCCGTCGGGTTCGGGCTTTTGTCGGGTGAGGGGCGCCTCCTCATAGCCGATTACCATGGCAAAGCAATCCTCGAGTCCGAACTGCCTCAAAAGAGTGCGGATGTTTTCGGCACTGTTCTGCGATACGATGCCGTGATGGAGCGCCCGGAGCGCCCCCAGTGCAGCCGGGATGCCGTCATAGAGAACCACCGGTGTGGTATCCGCGAGTTGGAATTCCGTCCAAAGCCGGCCTGCCTGGTCAGCAGCGACGGCCTCCAGCCCAAACTCCTGCCGATAAAGCGCGCGCCAGTTCCGCACCCTTCTATTGACGGCATTGTACTCCTGGAGAGAACGAAGGGCCGGGAAATCCCGATAAGGGCGACCGCTCACAGTCTCGACGATCTTGCGGTTCACCGCCAGGTTCCTTGCCCGAGTGTCGGCCAGAGTTCCATCGAAGTCCCAGATTATCCCTTTGAGGTTCGGTATCACATTCGCTCCTGCAACCATTCATGGACCGTGCTTCTCGAAGTATGCCACGGACCGGTCGAAAACGACTTTGGGAATATCGCCATATTATTCTTCCCGCATGCCGTACATTCGGATATCATCAACTTCACTTGGCATCAACCTCAGGCTTGAAGGGGGAATTCGTTGGAATGGCATACCTGAGGTAAACGAGTTGCTGCAGTTTCGACGCACCATCACCAGAAAGGATAACCTATGGAAATGTGGCATAGCACCAGGGCAATTCGACTTTTCATGCTATCCATTGCGGTTCTGGCGCCCGCCATCGCATTGTCGCAATCCCAGATCACCCGTGGCGTGATCCAGGGATTGATATTGGATGAGCAGGGAGCAGTCATCCCGGGAGCCAGGGTCAACATTCTTCACACCGAGACCGGTTTTCGCCGGGATCTGATCACCGATCCCGGAGGACGTTTCGCTGCTCTCCTGATGCCCCTTGGGTCCTATCGGATCACCGTTGAACAGAGCGGTTTTTCCTCGCTCGTGCGGGACGGTGTGAGCCTGACCGTGGGGCAGACTGTCAACCTTACACTGACGATGAAGGTGGCCGGCACCGCAACCAAGATTGAGGTTACCGCCGATGCTTCCCAGGTTGACACGACCAGCACTGCCGGAAGCTCAACGTTGAACGCGCTTTCGCTCAACACCACACCGCTGGTGGGACGCAAGTTCGAGTCGTTGATCACACTCACTCCGGGCGTCAGCATTGTCCAGGGCCCGGATGGCAACGAGATCAACTTCACCGGCCAGCGCGGAATCAACAACAATATCAGCGTGGACGGGGGTGACTACAACAATCCCTTCTTCGGCGAGCAGCTGGGAGGGCAGCGCGCCGATATCGGCATTTCCCTGGAAGCCGTCAGGGAGTTCCAGGTCATCGCGCAAAACGCGCCCGCCGAATTCGGCCGGTCCTCCGGCGGATTCGTGAACGTGGTGACCAAGTCCGGGACCAATGCGTTTCATGGCAATCTCTTCCACTTCCAGCGTCTTGGAGCCCTCACCGCCAAGAACTCCGACGGCACAAGCCAGACCGATTTCCACCGCGAGCAGCTGGGCGGCACGATCGGAGGCCCGGTCGTCCAATCCAAGGCATTCTTTTTCCTGGCCTTCGAACAGATCAATGCCAATCTGACGCGGCCCAATCTGAGCGAACCCTTTGGGGATGCAGCCGCGGACGCCCAGCGGACAAAGCTCTTGAACTTCTTCAAGACAAAGTTCAATGCGGATGAGGGGCAGCCGGTGAAGCACCCGGTGAAGAACAGCGCCCTGGTGAGCAAATTCGACTGGAACGTCTCCGCGCGGAATCAGCTGGCCATCACCTATAACTTCACGCGCTCCAATAAGGAAAATGAGACATTCGACGTCCGATCCTATGGAACGAGCGCCAACGGCATTGAGGGCCCGTCTCGTATCCAGCCCTTCAATGTCAGCCTCAATACTGCCTTCTCTGCGCAGTTGTTGAATGAGTTCCACTACACCTATGTCCGGGAGACCAGGCCGAGGGGTTATGGCGGTCCCGATCTGCCCGATACCGGCATCGGCTTTGCTCCCAGCTTCCGTTTCGGCCAGCCTTTCTTCATGCCGGTCGAGGAACTGTTCTGGCGTCACCAGATCAAAGACAACTTTTCGGTCGTCAAGGGAAGGCACAACGTCAAGTTTGGCCTTGACTACAACCGCACCGCCAACGATCAGGTCTTTATTGGCTTTGCCCGCGGCCGCTATCTATTCAGCAGCGTAGACGGCTTCATCGACTACGCGACCAATGGGCCGACGGCGTCGAATGCCGGCGGCCTTCTCTTCTACCTCGACTTCTTCGGCGTGGGCGGGCTCAGTGCCCGTGATGCGGGCAGGACCAACATCCGCAACGACGAAATCGGCTGGTTTGTCCAGGACAAAATTCAGCTGCATCGCACGCTGACGATGAACATCGGGCTGCGTCATGAGATGCAACTGATGCCGGAACCGTTGATGGATCCTTCCAAGGCCTATTATGGCTCGCTGATTGGCAAGCCCGGTTTTCCATCCAATGGCGTTATTCCCGACCAGAAGGACATGTGGCAGCCGCGCTTCGGACTGGCGTGGGATCCCGGAGCGGATGGCAAGACGGTGATCCGCTTGGGCTTTGGCATATTCAACGCACGCACTCCCATGCTCGAGCAGGTGGGCCCGTTGAACACCAACGGCGCCATTGCAGGCGGCAACTACCGTGATGGAACGTTCCCTTTGAGCCTCCTGCCTCAATACCCCAAAGTACTGCCTCCCGACCCCGGCAAACCTTTTTCGCCCAGCGTGCGGGTCTTTGCGATGGACTTCAAGAATCCGCGGACTTACACGGCCAACCTGGCGATGGAGCGAGAAATCTATCCCAACTGGGTTGCCTATACGGATTTCACCTGGTCCAAGGGGGTCTACCTGACCCGCTTTGTCAACGGCAACAACCCGGGGCCGGACCTGGGATTGCCCGTGAACGGTGATACCCATATCTACGGAAGTGTCCGTCCTTTCGGTGCACTGTTCCCCTTCGGGGACATTGCGACCACATCAAGTTCTGCCAAGTCGCTGTATCGCGGTTGGACCACCGGCATGAGGAAACGTTTCGCCGCCCGGTTCCAACTGGAATGGAATTACGTGCTTTCGTGGGATTATGACGACGACTCCAACGAGCGCGATCCTTTCACCTTCCGCTACTTCAACTACTACAACTTCAAGACCGACTACTCCTACTCGGACCGGGACATCCGTCACAAGTTCAACTTCTTCGGCTTTGCACAGCTGCCGGGCGGGTTTGAATTCAACGGCCTGCTCTCCTTGCGTTCCGCGCAGCCCATCACACCGTCGCCGCGCGTCGTAAACAGCGTAGATCGCGGTCGCAACAGCATTCGCAAAGATAACGCCTATTCCTCTTTCGACTGGAGATTGCAGCGGCCCTTCAAGTTCAAGGATGAGCGCAGCCTCGTTCTGCTCTTCGAGCTTTTCAACACGTTCAAAAGCAAGAACAACCTTGCGCCACAGGTTACCAATTTGTTGTTCAACTTCGACGGCTTCCTGAGGAGCGGCATCGGAGATCCACTCACAGCGCAGCTGGGAGTGAAGTTCCGCTTCTAGGGATCCACGGCAGGGGACCGTTTTCTTGCGCTCAAGGGGCGGTCCCCCGCAGGTTTCCGCGAACCGGCTCTTACCGAATCGGGGACGGCCCCGAGCAGAGATATTCGTGCGTCCCAGCACAATCGGGCCGCTGATTGCTCTTGTGGTGCTCCGCACCGGTTGGATTATTGCCGGCAGTCCATTCAGCGATCTGCTCCCGTACGACTGCCGCAAAGCCGTTTGAACTGCTTGAGACGCGTCTCCGTGCGCCGGGCGGCATCGCTGCATGACTTCGCTCCCTTTCCCCGGCAACCGTTCAAGGATGGCCGGCCCGTTCACCAGGTCGGCGGTGGAGGCTGATTGTCTTTGGTGCCCAGCCAACCGATGCCGATGTCGACGCGGCGGCGAAGAAGCAGGATCAATTGACCGGCGTGGTGCTGGGCGTGGCGGAGGTTGTTCAGCAGGAACTCGCCGACGTTGAGCTTGTACCACCAAAATCCGCAACGCTCCAGGGCCCGTTCATCGGTCAGCTTCTCGAATGTCTCGCCGCATTTCCGCAGACAGTGATCGGCATAATCCAGCAGCTGGTCTTTGCGGAACGCTTTCTCCGGAGTGGTGACGATTCCCGCGTATTCCCGGTGATCGCCCGGAAGCATCTGCGCATTGTTTTCGTGAAAATCCATCGCCTGAAATGTCTTCTCATCGTCCGATAGATAGAAGTCGATGTAGAAGAGCGCGTGGTAGGCCAGGTGCCAGAAAGGTGAGCCATCGGCGCGATCGTCCCACACTTGGTCCGGGCAGGCCTCGATGGCCGACCGGATCATCTGAATCGCCGCCGCGAACTGCCTGTTAATCAGAGCTTGCCAGTGGCTTCGCATGATCAACCTCTCAAAGAAACTGGTATCAGCCTGGAATTTTACCAATTTCCAGCGCGTGTTGGAGTCCCTGATGCGCCGCTGCTTAATTGGTAGAATTCCAGTCAGACTCCAATTCCGTTCGAGGTCAACACTTGGGAGAAATTCGAGAGGGAGTGGCGTCCCATAGTGGACGATTTCCGCAGCTGGGCGGCCCAGGCAGCATGACTATCGGGGGTCGGATCCAGGTCGACCTCTTGCCGCATCACGGCCGTGGGACGCCCAATTGGTCGCAGATGGCGCGTGCGGTCGTTTCCTTGATTTCGCGGTGCCTCGGTACGGCTGCGCATCGCCCGTTTTCGGGATTCCGATAGATCGAATGATTGGCTCCTTCACGGTCAAGGTAGCATCCATTCTGCTCGAGATGATGGACAAGGTCGCGGCGCTTCATGCAGCAGGGACATCGACAGTGAGTTTCTCCCAGATCGCGTTGCCGGGGGCGTCTTTGGCTGCGTTTTCGCGATAGCTCAGCAACAGCAGCTCGACGGCTTCTTTGATCATCTTCCGTGCCTCAGCGAGATTTCTCCCCTGGGTCACGGCACCAGGCAGATCAGGCACGGTGGCCATGATCCATCCATCTTCGATGGGCTGATATAGAACCGTATATTCGCGTTTCACCGGCAGTTGCTCCTTTGCATGATTCATTATACGAGATGGCTGCTGCCAAGGCTACTACTTCAGAGGGATTGGACGGGGATTGGCGTCCCCAACGGGATTCGAACCCGTGTTGCCGCATTGAAAGCGCGGTGTCCTAGGCCGTCTAGACGATGGGGACGCAGCATTTCGCGTTTGCACCGGGCGAACTGCCAAATGCGGCGGATATTCTGGCATTTTTGCCCGTGGAATTCAAGCTCGCAACTTGATTGCCACTTATGAGGATCTTCGGCCTTGACCCGACCGCAGTCCGGGGATAATAAACAGGCCAGGATCAAAATGTTAAACCGGAGCGGTCGAATTACTGGTCTGCTGATCGCCCTTGTGTTTCTCGGGGCCGCCGGAGAACTTCGCTTGTCAAGCGGCATCGAACAGCGAATCGATCTGCGCAGCTCCGCAGCAGCGCGCCAAGACGAAGCAGCGAATGCCCGTCGCGCGGCCGGGCGGCTCCTGCAGGCCGCGGAACGTTTTGGGACCGGCCTCCGGTCCTGGTTTTCCGAAACAGGCCGGCTGCGCTCCCTCCAACGCCATTCACCGCCGCTTTCCGCGCCGGACCGGCGTGATCCCGAAACGATAGGGCGCAGTTTCGCGCAGGCGCATGCAGACCTGCTTGATGTTCAGGAAGTCTGGATCCAAAACCTGGAACTGGTCGCACGTTTCCCCGCGGCGACCTATTCCAAGCAGAATTTCATCAAGGGCATTCGCACGCGTCCCTACTCCACCGACTTTTCCGTCAATGACCTGACCTATGCGGATTTCGGCAGAGTTGCCTCTGCACCGGAGGTGCACGCCGACGGAGAAATCTGGGTCGAAGCCATGTGGGAATTGCGCGCGCGCCTGATCAAAAAATACGGCTACGAGGAAGCCCGCCGGCGCGTTGCCCAGCTCATGATCAATGCCATGAAGCGCTCGCCGGCGAATCCGTCCTTTGTCGATATGCGCGATTCCCTGATTTCGGCGGATCAGGCGGATCACGCCGGCAAGATATACCCATGCTGTGGGAAGCCTTTGCCCGCCGCGGCCTGGGCTATATGGCGGTCGGGGGCACCGGATCGTCTCAAGGGGTCCGCGCCTCCCAGGAACTCCCGTCGCCAAAGGGCAGGATTCTCTTGCTCGACGATGTGTCCTTTCTCGGCGAGACAATCCGGGCGTTTGTGGGGGACAGCAACAATCCGGATCCGGCGATTTCCCTGCGCATCGAATCCTCCGGTGGAGACAGCGAGTCGATCATGCTTGCCAGATCGGGAACCCTGTACCGCGGTCGCAAAACCGGCAGATGTCCAGATGACGGCGCAACAAGATGATGGCTCTGACCTGGCGGCAAATTCCAATTTGATATCCCTGCCGGGGCAAGGCCAGGCGGCGCTCACCGGAGGCGAGATTTTCCCTGCGCTCCCCTCCGCATTCAGCGGCTGGATGGAAGCAAGATCCACCGGCGCGCAAACTGCCGGTTTCTTCGTCTCCGGCGACCATGCCCAAACCGACCTGAGTGGAGCGCTGGCAGCACCGCCGGCGCGGGACCTGGTGTTTGCACAGGTGTCAACGGGAGGAGAATCGGCCTCACGAACCGATCTCTATGTCGTGAATCCGGCGGCCGGCACGGCAGACCTGAACCTGTGCTGGCATGACGCGGCGGGCGGCATGCCAGTTTGCGTCCGCCGGTTTCTGGCGCCGCGCACACGCCTCGCCGCCGAGGTCGGCACGCTGTTTCCATCTCTACCCGAAGGTTTTCAAAGCGGATACCTGCGCCTTGCCTCCGATGTCGAGGTCTCGGCCGTTGCGGTTGCCCAAAGGGCCGGGCCCCCTTACATGTTGGCAGCACAGCAGCCCGCGATCGCATCCACCCTATACGGAGCGCAGTTCGCAAGCGGTATTCTGGACCCGTTCACCTATGAAACAGAACTCAACCTGGTGAACGCTTCCGGAAGCCGGCGCAATCTGACAATCGAGTTGCGGGGCGATGACGGCAGCTCCGTCAGCGGGCCGGGCATCGTCAATCCCAGAACCGTTGCGCTCGACGCGGGGGCTCAACTCCACATGCGCGGTGACGTTCTGTTTGGCCTGCCCGATCCGATCTCCATCGGATCCTACTTTGAAGGCACCGTGGTCGTTTTTGCCGACGGGGATGGCTTGGTTGGCGATTTGACCTTTCAAGAGGCGGTGACGCATCAATTCGCAACCTCGCTCCCGCTGGACGCCGCGAGATCATCCGACCTGATTTTCGCGCAGGTGGCGGAGGGCGGAGATCAGAAGCCGTATTTCACCGGGATCGCCATGTTCAATCCCAACCGCAATCCAATCAACGTTCATTTGGATGTGTTCACCCGCAAGGGCATGGTATCGGGATCGGCCGACATCCACCTGGAACCCGGCGCCCGGTTCTCCCAGACTCTCGGGCAGCTGGTCCCCGGCATCAGCCAGATGGGCGGCTATATGCGAGTCACCACGGCCGGCGGCCCGGTTTCGAGCTTCGCCGTCTACGGTGATACTTCCCTCGATTTCCTCGTTTCCCTGCCGCCGAATTTCATCAAGTAATCGACCACGCCTGGAAGGCGTCGCTTTGGCCTGCCCCGCAAAGCGGGGCCAACCTGAGCCATCATTGGGGTCGGGCCCCTGGGACCGCGGGCGTCTCGCCCGCTAAACCCGGATTGCGAAGTTGACGCCTCCCAGACACCATTCTCAACCGCATGGATACTGGTTGAAATCCATTTTTCGAAAAAGCACTTTTGGGGCCGCGTGTTGATCCGCAATCGATGAACCCGGCCGGCGGCTGCAGCCGGGGCCCGTCGGCCATCCCGGAAAGGGCAAGACGGCAACCGCACCGAGTATATAGTGGGTTGCATCCCCAATTTCCAGAGTCGCTCGGAAAGAGGCATATTGTGGCCGAAGAGTGCAAAAATCAGTATTGCCCGATGCTGTTTGAGCATATAATCCTCAACCAGGCAGGATTGGCTGGGGAATCCGCGGGGCTGGTAGACATAAGATGCCCTTATCGGAAATCAAAGCAGGAGCACTGGGGCCGGTTCAGAGACGAATCCTGCGGCTTCTTTTTCTATACATCAGAATCGTGCCGCAACAGCCTCGGACGGGCGGTCCTTTTAGCCGTTTCTATCTTGTGTTCTGACAAATAGCGGGGGGGAGGAAATCATGAATTTTCGATACGCCGGGAATGCGCTTATGATATCAGCTCTCATTCTGGTTTGCATGGCGACTGCCCACGCGCAATCGCAATTGGTGCCGCTGATTACCGATAAGACGCCGCTGCCTTTGCCGAACAATTTCGCGATACCGAGCTCAAGTGCGCTTAACCAGTCGGGAGACTATGCCTTTATAAGCGGGGTGCGACAGTCCGCGCTCTTTCTGGACCGTGCCGGGGAGTCACCGCGGACGCTTGTCATGCAGGTGGGCGACGAGGTGCCCGGCTACCCCGGCAGCCGCCTGATGATGATCGGGAGTTTTTCTCTGAATAGTTCCGGCCTGCTCACCTTCATAGCCGATACGGCGCTGGCGACCGGAGAAGTAACAGGAGTGGTTCTGACCTACGATGGAACTACATTCAAAAAAATCGTTGCCGGAAACGACGTGGCCCCGGATACAGGCGGGCTGCGCTTCGGGCGCAGTCCCCAGCTGGTCGGCACAAACGACGCCGGCGACGTGGCGTTCACGGCAGGGCTCAGGTTTCATCCCTTCCCGCCGACGTCCGCGGCGCAGGGGGCTCTCTTCATCTCTCCGGGCGGCCGGGCGCCGGTGCCTTTGATCGGCATCGGGGACAATGCTCCCGGAATGGAGCTTGGCGAGACTCTGGCTGGAATCTCTGCAATCCGTATGAACAACCTCGGCGAGATACTCTATAGCGCCACCATCCAGAGTGGCTCAGCCGGCGCCGGATTATTCATTGCCAGCACAGCGGGAAATCGCAAGGTGGTCGCCACCGGCGATCCCAATCCGTCTGGTGGAAATTTTTCCACACTTATCACCTCGGGCTTGCTCAATAATGCCGGTCAGGTAGCGTTCTACGCAGCCGGAACGATCTGGATAAACTCGCCCGGCACGGGAATCTCCAAGGCAGTGGCACCAGGGGATCCCGTGCCCGGCATGCAAGAAAAGGCTATCGGCACACAACTGTCTCTGCAGGCTTTTAACGATGACGGCACGATCGCTTTTGCAGCCAATATTCCAACTGTGACCAGCAGAGCGCTACTCCGCCTGCGCCCGGGTTCGCCGCTGGAAGTGGTGGCTTCTCGGAACCAGGCAGCTCCAGGCGCCGAGCCCCTTAGTTTCTACGATTTTTCCGAGATTTCAATCAATGCGGGCGGGGCGATCGGTTTCCGCGCCAACCTCCAGGGAGGCTCTCCCATCGGCATTTACCGGCAAGCCGGCGCCGATCTTCCGGCGCCGGTAGTTCTCGAAGGACAATCGACAATGCTTCCGGGCGCAGGAAAGTATTCACTGACGTCATCGACCAGAACGCGGATTCTCGACTCGGGAGGGGTGTTTTTCCGCGCGGATGTGTTCGGCGGCGAGGCGGACGGCGGCGAGTTCCTGGTGACGGGAAGCGATACCCGTATCCTCATGAACACAGCCGACGAATTGCCCGATAATGCCCGGATCAGCCTGTACAATTGGATCCTCAGCGCCGCGGGGGATTATATAGGATTATCGGCATCTCGGAATGGGGGCGGACCGATCCTGGCGATTCACAACATTACAACTCACACAACCTCGGTAATTGCTACGCAGGGGGATGTGGTCCCGGGAATCGGCCGCATCAGGCTCAACAACCAGAATCATTTCATCAACGCCGGCGGAAGCCTGGTATTTTCAGCGACGACCGTTGCGCAATCACCCGGCTGGGTCCTTTTTTCAGGCTCGCCAGGGACCGGATTGACCAAGATTGTTGCCACAGGTGACCCAGATCCTGCCACCGGAAGGTTTTTTACAGGCGGGTCGTTAGCCTATTGGAAACCCGCGCCATTCAACAACGCCGGACAGGTTGTTTTTCCCAGCACCATGTCAGGCGGGAAGACCGGGATTTATGTCGGCAAGGCGGGTGAAGTTCCCGTCAAGATCGCGCTCAGCGGAGAATCCGCGCCCGGCGGAGGATCTTTCACCGCCTTTCGATCCCGTTCGATAAATCAGGCGGGCCAGGTGGCATTCCTGGCTGACATTGGCTCTGGCTCCGGTTCTACACCCGCGCCTCAAGGCATATATGTTTTTACACCGGGAATTGGCCTGGAAAAGATCGCCGCCACCGGCGATCCAGGCCCTGAAGGAACCGCGTTCGCCGGATTTGACATTCCCGACTTCAACAATCTCGGAGAGGTCGCCTTCGAAGCGACCTTGACCGGCGGTGGGCCAAGAGGCGGTGTCTTTGTAGCTTCCTCCTCGGCCTCGCTGACTGCTGTGGTATTGGATGGCGAATCTGCTCCCGCGGGGGGGAATTTCAGCATCCCGTTGGTCGTCCCGCCGAACACTTACCTCGATCCCAGGCCCGACGTCCTGATCAACGACCGTCATGATGTGGTTTTCCGTGCCGATCTGGCTGGAGGCAGCTCAGATTCCGGTTACTTCGTGCGCCGCGGCCTATCGGGTCCCATACAGGCCGTTGCCTTGCAGGGGCAAAATGCGCCCGGAACCACGGGTGTCTTTTCCTACATCACGAGCAGTCTCAATGCTGTGCTGGCCGAGTATTTTACGCTGGACCACGAAGGCAATATTGAGTTCCGGGCCTGGTACCAGGCCGAAGGTTACACACCCATTTATGGCAGTTGGCATGTCAAGCCGGATAACAGCATCGAGGAGATCCTGGTACGTGGGACCGTCGCACCTGAGTTCGGCGGCGGCACAGCCGTGAACTTCAAGGAAAGCAACGCCTGGAACAGCGGAGGACGCTACGCCCTGTCTGCCAGCATTGCGGGAGGGACATTTTCCGGCGGCATCTTCCTCTTTGTTCCCGGTACCACCACACCTGCACCGCCGGGCACCAGCGTTGAGGTGCAGCCGATAGACGATACCACCGGCGCCACGCCTGTAACCCTGACCTTCGACGGCGTGATTGAAGCCGGCAATGTTTCTTTGACGACCTCCGCGGGCGGCCCCGCGATCCCCTCAGCCTTCGCACTGGGCGATTCGCCTGTCTTCTACAATATTTCATCGACGGCCGTCTTCACCGGGCTCATCACGGTCTGCATCGACGTCAGCCAGATGGATTTTCAAGGCAATCCCAACCCCCGGCTGCTCCACTTCGAAAACGGCAGCTGGATCGACGTGACTGTTGGGGGCGTCGAGAACGGCCAACTCTGCGGACAGGTTTCCTCGCTGTCGCCGTTTGTAGTGGCTACGCTTCCGCTGACGCTGAATGTTACGCTCACCCCGAGCGTGCTCTGGCCGCCAAACAACAAGTTGGTAAACATCAATGCGAGTATCCAGGTGAGTGGCGAATGCGGCGGCAATCCTGTTGTGGAGTTGGTCTCCATCACCTGCAATGAGGCTTTGAAGCCTGACGATATTGTGATCGGTCAGGATCCTCTGAAATTCCAGCTTCGCGCCGGGCGAAGTGGCAAAGGGATGGGCAGAACCTATACCATTATCTATCGTGCTACTGATCTCTGTGGCAATTCCGTGCTTGCATCGGCATACGTGATCGTGCCGCACGACCAGGGGAAAAAATAGCGATGTCGCCAGGGTCATAATGAAAGTGGACACCCAACATGAAGAAAATGATGGGTGTCCACTTTTATCTGATACGCTTGGGGCAAAGGACCAGAGCGTACCGGTCAACGAACTTCACCCTGAGCCCGCGACGTCCCCACGACTATACCCGGTTGAGCCCACGTTCGGCGCGCCTGGCTAATAAGCTCTCAAATTCGTGCGGGTCGCCAGCCTAATTCGGCTATAATAATAATATTTGGCCCTCGGGGCGTCCGCTTGGTGATAACTGCTTGAGCAGTTGGCGGACATCGCTCAGGCACAGACTCGCGGCTTTCACCCTACGATCATGGTCGAATTCAATGTCCACAACCATCAGGCGATTGCCGCCCGCCTCCGGCAGCAGGACGAAGCTGACGCGGTCCGAATCACGGTGCACTGCCATCAAGAGATGGTGGAAGAAGATATCTCTCTTGATGATGTTCGAGAGATCCTGCTCAACGCCACCATCATGGAAAGCTATCCTGAGCACAAGCGCGGACCGTGCTGCCTGTCCTGTGGAAAGACCTTGCGAGGAAGATATGTCCACGTGGTTTGCACAACCGCGTTCGAGCTGACGATCATCATTACCGTCTACGAGCCCAAACCGCCTAAGTGGGCGGATCCATTTAAGAGAGGAAAACTAGAATGAAATGCAGCATTCTTGGGTGTCCAGGAGCATATCGGCCTCGACTGATAGTTCACACCGTAAAGCGCGGAGACGAGATTCTCGTGTTCGAGAATGTTCCGGCGGAAGCTTGTGACGTCTGCTCGGATCTACTCCTCGCACCGGACACCGTCCGTCACCTGGAGGAGATGATGCGACGGGACGAGAAGCCCGGGAAACAGGCGCCGGTATATGCCTACACCTGAGGAATGGATCGTGGCCCTGGTTCATCTTGCGGCAAGATCCATGATATTCTTGCCCGTTATTTTCCATCGCGTCCGTGGCTTTGGTCCCCCACGACCGCCGATCGATCCTGGTTCAATGGGTCTAATTGAAATTTGTTGGTGAGCCGTGCTGGACTCGAACCAGCGACCCTCTGCTTAAAAGGCAAAGACGAAACAGGGATAATTTGTTGCAAACAAAGACGATATCGGAAAAACGGCATTTTGGCAGATATGTGGTTTTTCCTGGTATTTTCTGGTATCGTCATTTTCGATTAGACAAAGACACGGGCAAAGACAAATAGACGCCCGTCGATATGGTCCGGCTACCGCGGCCTGTCAGACCTCGAAGATATTAAAAAAAAATTGTTGCATTGCATATATTATTCTGTATTCTCTAGTCGAGTATCGTAGGCTGCATCAGCCCGTACAAGGGTTAGCCTCCGATCGCAGTTCCGGCTTACATCCGGGTCGATTCTCGGATTCCGTTACGGTAGCAGGCCGGAATTGTCTCTTGAGGTTTTGATAGGGCAGATCGGAGCCGAAAAAAAACCGAATTGAATAAACCGAAGTGTCGTTAGAAACACGAAGCCCGAGCGGGATCCCCGTTGCGGGCTTTTTTAATCTCCGGAGCCATCAAAATGAAAAAACCCGATACCATCCGTCGCATGCTGCGGGCGACGCGGATCCTGCGCGGCTACGATCAGACTCAATTGGCCCGCGCTACCCGCCTGAAGCAGCCCGACATCAGCCTTTACGAAACTGGCAGGCGCACTCCGACGCGCGAAGCCGCGATCAGGATTTCCCGTGTACTCGGCACCGAGCCCATGCTCATCTTTCCTGAAATCTTCCAGGCGATTCCGCAAATTTAATGTCCAGCCAAAAGGGGCAGCCACAACCTCAGCTATGGCCGAGGATGCTAGACGTGTCTCTTGCGGCGCTCTACTTCTCTGTTGGCGAGCAAACCATCCGTGATTGGGTTGCCGACGAGATTCTTACGCCCATTGAAATGCCGGGCTGCCTCCTCAGAGATAAAGCAGGGAACATCACCGCGCGGCCGAGGCAGCGCAAGCTCGCGAAATTGCTTTTTGATCGCCAAGACCTTGACGAATTCATTGATAAACGGAAAGGGGCCGCATGAGCGCATCTTCGGAGTCAAGGCCTGTTCTCTATGATATTCCGAGCGAGATTGCCGTGATCGGCTCCATCATCCTCCAGCCCGGCGCCATCGAGTCTATCTGGGGGCGCCTGGAGCCGCGTGATTTTTTTGATGAGGACCACCGGCATATGTTCCGCGCCTGCGTGGATCTCTACAGCAAGGGTTGCGCCGTCGACCACATCACACTACAGGCGCACCTCAATCAGGAGAATGGACAGGGTGAGGACTGGAACCTTCGTCTTTCCGGTATGCTCTCGGGGTTGCCGAATTGCCTGAATATCGAATCCTACGCGGCCAAAGTCGTGGAACTCGCGGATAAGCGCCGGCTTCTGACCTGCTCCGAGAATTTAACGACGGCTATCAAGAATAACGCCGGAATTGACGCGGCAAAGGCCGATTTGCGGGCAGCCGCGGAGTGCACCAGGCGCGGCGGCGCGGATCCGTGGAAGAGTTATATATTCACACTGAAAGATGCCCTCGAGCCCATATCGCCCTCAAAGCAGGTGGTTGCAGGGCTCATTGACCGTCCGAGCTTGAACTGCTACTACAGCCCGCCAGGATGCTTCAAGACGAATCTCTGTATTGATCTGGGAGTATGTGTGGCGGCCGGTATCACACACCTGGAACCATTGGCCAATGTGCGATCATCCGGCCGATCATTCAAGACAGAGGCATGCCCTGTCATGCTCCTGGATTTCGACAACGGCAGGCGGCGCCTGCAGGCAGGCGTGGGAGCTTTTGCCCGTGGTCATGGAGTGAGAGAGGATGCGCCGATATTTTGCACGTCCATGCCATCGCCCTGGCTTGTGGCGTCGGACCCGGCTTCGATGGATGCCCTGGCAGAACGTGTCACGCGCTACAAGATCGGCCTGCTGATCGTCGACAATCTACTTGTGACCTCCGGGGCCGCAAACGAAAACGATCCGGAGATGGCCATCATCATGGCCGCCTGGCGCCGGCTGTCCGAGTGGTGCAATCTGGCGACCATCCTCATCCACCACCCGAACAAAAGAGAAAATGTCAATCGCCCTGGAGATCGGTTGCGCGGTCACGGAAGCATCGAGGCTGCCCTTGACCTGGCGCTGTTTGTGGAGCGTGAGGAAACCAGCGGGAATATCACCGTGAGGGCGACTAAGGTGCGCGGGGCCGACGTCCTGCCATTCGGCGCACTGTTCACCTATGAGCATCGGGAGGGTACCACGGAACTGGAGCGCGCAAGGTTTTATGGTGTTGAAGTGGATGATTCAGGCAGCGACCACAGCATCAGGGAAACCATTCTGCAGGTCGTAACAGAGTCTCCACGATTGAATAAGACGGTCCTGAAAGAACAGGTACATAAGCTGCTGCCAGCTGCAGGACTCAACCGCATAGGCTCACAGGTGGAGCTGTTAGCCTCAAAACGGCAAATAAAGTACGAGGAAGGACAGCGTGGAGCGCGGCTCTATGTAATTGCATCAAAACAAGGTAGTTTCACAGATTCACAGAGATTTACAGAAGGTGTATGAAACTGGGAGAGTGAGCCTCACAGATTCACGGTACCTTTAGGTACCCGTGAATCGTGAGACTGGGAGGGTGAAAGTGGAGGCGGTCGCAGTATTCGAGTCGGGACACGAGACTGATACTAGCTTATTAGTAGGGGGCGTGTATATCGCTGAATATACAGACAAAAAAACCGGGTCGCTGTCTTTCAACCAAGGAGATGGCGGGGCGCCTCGCATCACTGGCACCCCTAGCGCTAGAGCGGGCGCCCACCCTTGCGCTAAAAAAGGCGGGAATTTCCTAAAAAAATATTGAAATGGCAACCAAAACGAAGCAAAAACCAGCAAAAGACCTTTCTCCGGCAGCGCGCAAATTATGGAAGCGGATCGCGGTCGATATCGTCCTTGACGAGGCGGCCGTGTTGCTTTTGAACACCTTGTGCCAGCAATGGGACCGCATGATGCAGGCGCGGGAGATACTTCGGGCCTCGGGTCTTGTTCTGACGGATCGTTTCGGCCAATTCAAGCCGCATCCGGCCGCCAGCCTTGAGCGCGACGCGATCACGGCCATGATGCGGGCCTGGCGGCTGCTCGGTTTCGACCTGGTTCCTCCGGGGGCTGAGCCATGACCCGCGTCAACAGGAGGATCCGGGCCCGCCGGCCGGCGCAAAGCGACCTGACCGCGCTGCAGCGGCTGCACCTGCTTCACGGTTTGGACCTGCCGCCGGGCGCCTTCGAGAGTCCCGAGGCCGGGCGCGAGGCATGGGAACGGCACGCGGCGGCGCTGATTTCAGAATACATCAGGGAGCGCGGCTTGTTCCGCAGGCCTTGGGCGTGGTGGCACTACACGGCGCCAGAGCCGCGCCGCTGCCTGGCGGATCCCGAAGGCATGATCATTTCGCGCGGCGGTTTTTACTTCGGGATGCCCGGCATGTTTTCGCGCCCGCCCGGTCCGGAGGCCGGGCCTTGGTTCGAGAGCACGCGCGCCTACTTACTGCGCTGCGGGCTGCCGCTGACCGCCGAGGAGCGCCGCGCCCGGCGATCCGCCGAAGAATTTCCCGAGGGAGCTTATCCCGGACAGGAGGAACAAAAAAATGACCGACGAAAAAGAGGACATGAGTTTGCCTGAGGCCGTGGCTGAGCTGAAGAGCGACATTGACCGCTTGACGCGCGCGCATTCCCTTTTACTGTCCGGCATGGAGACATTGAGAAAACAAATTGAAATCGCCCAAAACAACGTCGCGGTTCTGCAGACTGCCCTGCAGCGGGGAACCAAGGTTCCGCTTTCTCAGAGCGTGAATTAGATGATCGCCGAAATTGATCCCGAGCGCCTGGAGGCCTTCAACTGTGCCTTGCGCCTGGCCGTGGAAGAGCGCACCGGCGTGGATCCGGGGCCCCTGAATGGTTTGGACCTGGCTTCTTACATGCTGATCGATGCCGACCGCGCGTTAGAAATCATGCAAATTTGTTTCAAGCCTGGAGAGTAGACGTGTTATCATTCTGTCAGCACTTCAGTCATGCGTTGACGAAACCGGACCGAAGCCGCCTTGCGTGCCGCGCGAACAGCGCACCCGCCAAGCAAAAACCATCACAAGAAACTCGGGAGGCGACATGCCAAATTCGGCATTTGCATTCGAGATCAAATCATTGACCGAGGCCGGCGAGTTTAGCGGCCTTGCAAGTGTCTATGACGTTCGAGACTTGCAAGGCGACATTGTGGCAAAGGGCGCGTTTCAGAAAACCCTTAGCGCAAGCAGGCAGAGGCCGCTCTTATTCGAGCACCACGACACAATCGGAATCGTCGCGCTCGAAGATTCCGAAAGGGGCCTGATCGCACGGGGCAAACTCACCCTTGGCGTCCAGAAAGCAAAGGAAGCCTACTTGCTTTTGAAGGATCGCGCAATTGAAGGAATGTCGATCGGATACGAAACCATCAAATCTGATTTCGAGGGTGAGAATCGAATCTTGCGCGAAGTCAAGATTTGGGAAGTTTCCCTTACGACATTCCCCGCAAATCCGGCGGCCACGGTCACGGCGATCAAAACCGCGCGCGCGACATCAATTACTGCGGCGCTTGACGAACTCCGCAACGGCATACTGCGGGGCTTGGAGGTGTGAAAATGGACCTTGAACAGAAAATTCTTGAATTGAAAACCGAGCTTTCGGCGGCGCTCAAGGAAGGCTCGAAGAAAACGGCGGATGAAATCGCCGAGCTAAAAACCCGTCTGGCCGCGCTTCAAGGGCAGGCGGATGCCATCGACCTGAAGCTGGCGCATCGTCATGTCGCCGGCGGGAGCGGATTCGGTGATGCAAATGGCGACCTGAAGCGGAACCTTGAGGGAAACCCCGACGTCATGCGCCTGATCCGCGACAAGAAGGGCGCGCCCGCGGTTATCACGGTCCCCTCGGGGCTTCTGGAGCGCAAAACGGCCGTGACCGAATCGGCCGCCGGTTTTGCTACTTCTGGCGTCCTTACACCGGACCGAATCGGCGGAATCGTGACCGAAGCCCGGCAGCGGTTGACGATTCGCAACCTGTTGACCAGCCGGCCGACCAGCGCGGCCTTGATTGATTTCATCAAGGTAAATTTGGCGCTGTCGAAGGCCAGCCCGCAAACCGAAGGCGAGCTAAAACATGAAAACGCTGTTACATTCACAACGACCAGCGAAAAGACAAAAACCATTGCGACCACCATCCCAGCGACCCGTCAGGTTCTTGATGACCTCGATGAGCTGATGAATTTCCTCCGAACGGGCCTGGCATACGCTGTTGACCTCGAGGAGGAATGCCAGATCTTGGCCGGCGATTCGACGGGAGAAAACCTGAATGGTCTGATCACTCAGGCTGTGAGCTTCGATACCAGCCTGCTCCTGCCTTATCTGTCAAGCGGCTATACCAGGATCGACCAAATCGGGCTTGGCGTTCAACAGATTGTGACCAGTAAGGAGCTGAACCCCGATTTCATCGTTTTGCACCCGGTGGATTTCTGGGGCTTGCGCCTGCTGAAAACCGACGACGGCGCCTATCTGTTGGGCAGCCCGCTGCAGCCGGCCCCGACAAGTCTTTTTGGCTTGCGGCCGCTGATCACAACCAACATTTCGAGCGGAACTTTCCTGATCGGCAATTCGAGTCCGGTTGCCTGCGAATTGCGAGACAGAATGCAGACCGTGGTCGAAATTTCGACTCAGCATTCTGATTGGTTCGCGCGCAACCAGATCATGCTTCGAGCGGAAAAACGAGTCGCGCTAATTGTTTTCCGCCCCGGGTGTTTCTGCAGCGGCACATTTGCTCAGAGTCCGGCATAACGGTTTCCCCGCTGGCGGCGCGGGTTAGCCTGCGTCGGGCGAGCCGCTACTGTTCTTTGAACAGTTCCATACTCCTCAAGGGGCCGGTTGGGGCGACCTGGCCGGCTTCTTCCTGCTTCGGGGACGCATGCTCACTCCCGAGGATCCAACCATCGGCAGCATTTGAGTCGTGAGGAGCTGGCGGCCGAGTTTCGCATCCCCGAGCTGCGATCAGAATGCCGCACGGACGGCTGCGCCTGCCACGGCTGCAGGACAGCGCAAAACAGGCATACATCGCTATAGGGCCTGCTTCTGATCGTCGATTGTGGGGCATCGTCGCGCAAAGTTTCAGAGGCAACCATGCCCCAAACCGGCAAAAAGCAAAAACCTACTCCAAAGCCAGCCTGGCACCCGGAGCGCTGTGCAGAATGCCGGCAACGGTTTTCCGCGAGTTGGGAAATCGATTGGAGCTTGAGCGGCGAGCTTGTCTGGATATGCCCGCGGTGCCGTAAGGTCCACTACCCGCCGTTATGATTCCGCAAGATGGCGGACCGCATTCAGGCGCGGGCGATTGCCAGAGCCGGAGCGATCCTCAAGGAGATTGAGAAGGCGCAGGGAAAGCATTGGGAAAATAAAAGGGACGGCACCGTCCCGTTTACTCGAACCTCAGCCGCCAATGACGCCGGACTCTCAGAGCGCCAGCGCAAGACCGCTCTCCGCGTCGCCAACATCCCCGAGCAGGAATTCGAGGACAAGCGGCGATGCGTGCAAATTGCGTTGCATGAGTTTTCGGACTGGAGTGACCGCAAGATTGCGGAAGTGTGCGGGGTGTCCAACGACTTCACGAGCCGCATTCATAAAGAGCAGGTGTCATTAAAAGACACCTGTTCGGTTTCCGCACACTCCGAGCCGACCATTAGAACCGGAAGGGACGGGAAACGATATCCGGTCCCCGCGCGCGTAGGGACCATGCCGGCTACCCGGTTGGCCGTGTGACATACGTTTCCCCCGTTTGCCAGTGGATCCGGGAAGCCGGCGGAGGCATCTTATCACGAGGGGTCAGAAAATGCAGCTTGACATGCTTATGCGCAGAGGCGTAATGTGGGCGCATGGCAAAACAAAAACTGAATCTTTCAATGGATGCGGAAATCGTCGAAGGTATGAAATTGCAGGCCGTCCTGGAAAAACGCAGCGTCTCAGCTATCCTCGAGGAACTGTGTTCGGTCTATCTCCGACGTTTCGAGGATTTCCGCAAAACCGCGGAAAAGAGACCAAAGAAATAACCCGCAGAGCGGGCCCGCCGACCGTTCACGCGGCCGACAAGCCCTAACCCTGCCCATGGAGGAACCATGAGCAAAGCTAAATCTACTTTATCAAAACTCGCACCTGTCTTGCACCTTGAACGCGCGGAATTTGAGCACATCATCCGGACGTTGGATATGATCGGATCCAAATCGAGCAACGCGCGCCGGATCCTCGAGGCGATCGACAAGCGGGCCGGCAGCGAGTATGCCGAGTCCCTGCGCATCATCCGGGACGTTCCCGAGTCTTCGATTCCGAAGCTGCTGGCCGCTTGGACTGAAGAACGCAACACCTGTTCCGAGCAGGAGTTGTACCGCACGGACGCGCGCCATGCCGAGGCGCTTGGATTGCCGGTTTTGGCATCCTTGTGTGCGGTCTATGACGTCGTGGAGCGGGCGCATGGAACCATCACACCCGGCGAGTTGCAGACGTGGTTGGTGCCAATTTTGCAGATTTCACGTGGAGAGGCGACGGCCAGAATCCAGCATCTGACGGCGAGTCTTGGGTTGGAAGTTCCGGGTTTGGTCACAATTCCGGCGCGGATTCTGGAGCGGGATTTACCACACTGACCGCATTCACTTCAGCCCGGCCCTGGCAACGGGGCCGGGCGCGGAGGAGCATCATGGGCAGCATCTACCGACCGAAGTACACCGACCGCAACGGCGATAAGCGCGAAAGCGCCGTGTGGTGGATCCAGTATTACTCCCACGGGCGCAAGGTCCGGGAGAGCACGGACACGACCGACCACGTGGAAGCAAAAGAAACCCTCAAGCGCAAAGAAGGCGACGCAACCAAGGGCCGGCGCACGCAGAGCACGGAGCGCAAGGTTTTGTTTTCGGAGCTTGCCCAACTTGTAGAGGACGATTACGAGATCAACGGATTCAGCTCCGCGGTTGATATCGAATTGCGGCACCGCCTGCACATCCTGCCCTATTTCGGCAAGATCAAGGCCATTCGGATCGGCGAGGCGGACATTGACCGCTACATCGTGCGCAGGAAGGGCGAGGGCGCCAGCAACGCAACCATCAACCGGGAGCTGGCCACGATAAAGCGCGCCTTCACCCTTGGGATCCAAAAGAAACTTGTTTCCGACCGGCCGCACATTTCCATGCTCGAGGAGGACAACGTAAGGCAGGGATTTTTCGAGCGTGAACAATTCGAGGCTGTCCGGGCCCTTCTGCCGGAGCACGTGCAACCGGTGATCGGCTTCGCCTATGTGACCGGCTGGAGGCGAAGCGAGATCCTTTCCCTACAATGGCGACAAGTCGATTTCAAGGCCGGCAACGTGCGCCTGGAGGCCGGCACGACGAAGAATCGAGAGGCACGGCAGTTTCCCTTCACCGCGGACCTGCGCGCGGTCCTGGAGGGCCAGAGGGCAGAGGGCGACCTATTGGCGAAGGCTGGCAAGATCTGCCCGTATGTTTTTCAGCGCAGGGGCAAGGTGATCGGCGGATTCAAGCGGTCCTGGAAAACGGCATGCATCAAGGCGGGACTTCCGGGCCGGCTGATGCACGATTTCCGCAGGACCGCAGTCAGGAACCTTGTCCGGGCCGGTGTGCCGGAGAGAGTCGCTATGATGATGACGGGGCACAAAACCCGCTCAGTATTCGAGCGCTACAACATCGTTTCCGAAGGCGATCTTTTCGACGCAGCCCGGCGCCTGGACGATTTTTCGGGCAAAGACACGGGCAAAGACAGGGGATTCAGGAAGAGATGAGCGGCTGTAACTTATTGAAAAGATTGGTGAGCCGTGCTGGACTCGAACCAGCGACCCTCTGCTTAAAAGGCAGATGCTCTGCCGACTGAGCTAACGGCCCATTCTCTCCACGAACCCCGCTGGGCGGCTTAGCTATGAGCGGCCCGATCCTGCGGCGTGACGCCCGTAAAGTAGCATGCCGGATGGCCTTTGAAAAGTTCATTCTGCAGATACCCGCAGGCCGGCGCCTAAGTACACGATTCCATAAATGCGGTGACGTATTTCTTGGGACGCAGAAGAACGCTGGCAAACGCGCCCGAGCGCGTTTGCACGCCGCTTGCACGGAAATCCCATAGCAGCGTCCGAAGGCGGTGTTTTTCCGCGTTCTGGAAATATGTCATCCTATTTACGGAATTGTGTACTAAAGCTTTTGCTATTCCGGCGGGGATTGCACCAGGAGCCCGTCCGAGAATCAGGACGGGCGGTCCGATCAGGAGGCAGCCAGGTCCTGCAGCAGCTCCACTTTGCGGCCGTAGGCAGCCAGCATGAAAAGAGCCAGCTCGGCGTCCTCGGGATGCGCATAATAAGCCTTGCGCGTGGCGGCTATGTAATCGTCGATCAGCCCGAGGCTCTTCTGCAACTCAACCACCACGCGCGGATCCAGAGTCGATTTTTGCTTCTCGACGATGGCGCTGAGATCCCGGATGGCATTGAGATATTCCTGTTCCGCCCTTTGGATTGAATGCAGGGCCGCATCCAGTCGCTTGTCGCCCGTGGCGCCGGAATCCGTGTCCCGCTGAAAGACTGCTCTCTCGTCATTCCGGTAATGGTTCACAAACAGCAGGGTGCCGCCGACCGACACAGCTACGAGGAAAAGTGCCGCAATCGCCTGGCGCACCCAGGGAGAAGCAGGAATCAAGAATGAAAACCAGGAGGCGCTACCGACTGAACGGGTGGCCTGCGGGGCAGGCGTTGCTGCCGCAGCCGCCTTCGCCAGGGCGCGCTGCCATAAGTCATCCGAGAGGTCGATGCCATCCTGCGTTTTGGCTGCGTAGGCGTCGTACAGGCCGGCCTCCCGCTCGATCATCTCCAGTTCCCTCTGGCAGCCGCTGCATGACCTCAAATGCTCCGCCAGCTCGGCCGCCTGCCGGCTTTCCAGTTCGCCGTAGTGATAATCGTCCATCCGCTCACGGGCTTGCTCACATTTCATGATCCGCCTCACATTTCAGAAATCGTCCGCGCAACATGCGGCCGCAGCCTTTCCCTCATCAGCTGCCGCGCCCGGTGCAGGTCCGTTTTCAGCTTGCCAATGGAACATCGCATGATCGCGGAAATTTCCTGGTAGCGCATTTTGTGCAACAGTTTCAGAACAAAAACGAGCCGCTGGTCTTCCGGCAGGTCCATCAGCGCCCGCCGTATTGCGATCCGCACTTCCCCGCCGGACAACTTTTCATCGGGACCGGACCTGTCATCCTGCAGCGTCAGGCGCAGCCCATCGTGCAAGCCCACTTCACGCCTGCTCCGGCGCACTTCGCGCAAAGACTCGTGCGCGACGTTGCGGGCGATTCCGAAGATCCAGGTCGACAGTTTGACACCCTCCCGCAGGCGGTGCAGCCCGCGAAAAGTCCGGAAAAACGTCTCCTGCGCCATCTCCTCCGTGCGCGACCGGTCACCGGTCAGGTGATACAGAAAAGCCGCCACCGGTTTGCCATACCGCTTGAAAATAGCCCGGAAGGCTTCGGGGTCGCCGGCACGGGCGCGCTTCAGGACCGCAGGGGCAAAATCTTCCGCCGCCATTGCCGGTTTCCCATTTTCTTCCGCATTCGCCAACCTACGTTCCTCCGGCTCTCCCGCTTCCGTCTCGCGTCGACCTGATGTCACCAGATGCAAACGGCGCCCGCAGGCATCCCCCTTTTCGGTTCGGGATTTCCAGTCCGGCTGGAGCATAATGTCCTGTTCAAACGAATGCAATGGTCCGTCCGGGCATCCAGACTACATTTTCAACAGGCTCACGCGCCCGGAGACGCTCCGGATCACGATGTTCTGGGCGCCGCTGCCAAGGCGGCCGCGCGCAGAGGACCCGGGCATATAGCGCCGTTGCTGAATCTCGATCGGAAAATCCGTTTTCAACGTGCCGCTGAGCGTCGAGATTGAAATGGAGGCATCCAGGGATGCGGGCGCCCTTACGGTGACATTGCCGCTGATGGAGGTGAACTTCATGTCGCCGATGCCTTCAATCCGGTTGAAAAGCACATCCACGTTGCCGCTGATCGAAGATGCCGTCACAATACCGGTGATGTTCGTCACCACCACATTCCCGTTGGTGGCGGTCGCGCTCACGATTCCGTTCACACCCTTGATTTCCATGGAGCCGCTGATGTTTTCGACAACCAGCCGCCCGGAGATGTCGCTGACCTGCACGGTCCCGCTGACCGAGCGGATCGTATCGAAGTTGAATTTGGTGCGGCGCGGCACGCGCACCTGGAAACTCACGTCGCAATTCGAATTGTGCTGAAAGCGCACATCGACATCGATCCTGTTTTCAACGCTGCGATCCACCACCTCCACGCCGTCGCAGTTTTTGCCGGCTTTAAAACCTTCGACGACTATCTTGTTTCCATCATAGCCCTGGATTCTGATGTCGCCCGAAATCGTGCGTATGCGAACGGCGCCGTCAGGACGAAGATCATAGCTCTTTTGAAAATCCTGAGCCGGCGCCGCAATCGCGGAAACCGGTCCCATCCACAGCAGCGCGCATGCAAGCCCGAAGATCATTTTCCCCATGGTCCCATTCCTCCCCGCTTCATGCCCCCTCTGGATCGGCAATCCCTGCCGCTCCTAATGGTGAATGACCTGCGCCGCAAAAAGGTTTCAAACTATCTTCATGGTATCCAATCGTCTGTCAGCTTACCATATTTTCATGCCGAGGGGCACCAGCCGTTCTCTCCAAGCATCTCATTTTTCATGACTTGGAGCCAAAGCGCACAGGCCGGCCGGAGATGATGGAAATCTGCTGTGAACAGAACTGAGTTTGTGGTTATATGGAAGAACCGTGTCCGGTGCGGCATGGGGTGGCAACTCAAGACAAACACGCAGGGATGACCATGGACGACCTCGAAGCGAATTTGCGCAGAATGACTCTTGCACCTTACATTTTCAAAGCCATGGCGCTGATCGGCGTGCGGCGGCGCGCCGGCAGCAACATGTTCCGGCACCAGATCAGCACGCTGGGCATCCTTATCGACTACAAGTTTATTGATCCGGTGCTGCTGAAAGCAGCCTTGATTCATGACCTTTTCGAAGATGCACAGGGACTGCCGGGCGTCAGCCGCCAGGAAATCGTTGCCATCGATGATGACGGCCCCGCCGTCTACGATCTGGTCATGGAACTGACTATCCGCTCCGTTGGCGGCGTTCGAGAGCCAAAATCGGAATACCTGACCCGCATCATGACCAAGGGCAGCCGCAGGGCCCGCATTCTGAAATTAGCGGACCGCATCAGCAACCTGATCTCACTGGGATTCGTTCACGAGATGGATTTTGTGCGCAGGTACCTGGAGGAAACCAGGCAGGGTATCCTTCCCTATGCGCAGGACATTAGTGCCGACATGCACCGCGAGCTCACCGACCTGGTCGCAGACCGCGAACAGAAGATGAATCTCAGATTTCCTGAGTGTTGACGTGATACCGCTATTATTCCTGTTGTTCCAATTGCAGCCGGCGCCCGCGCCGCCTGGGATCGAAGGAAAGGGCGCCCCCACTTTTCAAGCCTCCCGCATTGAAGCGGAGATTGTGGTGGACGGCAACCTCGATGAAGCCGCCTGGGCCCGAGCCGTCAGGCTTTCGGGTTTCTCGCAATATCAGCCCGTCGACGGGCGGCCGGCGGAGCAAAAAACCGAGGTGCTGGTCTGGTATTCCCCCGCCGCGCTGCACTTCGGCATCATCGCTCACGATTCCGATCCCGGATCGATCCGGTCCACAGTAGCCAAACGCGACAATCTGGGAAGCGACGACTCGATCACCATTTTTCTGGACACCTTCAATGATCGCCGGAGAGCCTTCTTTTTCGCAGTCAATCCCATGGGGGCGCAAGAGGATGGGGTGCAGACCGAGGGCGCCTTTAACGCCGGCAGGGCCCGGGGAGGGGGAAATTTCCAGGGCGGCACGCTGGACAAAAGCCCTGATTACCAATGGGACTCCGCGGGGCGAATCACCGAACAGGGTTACACCGTCGAGATCCGCATCCCTTTTAAAAGCCTGCGCTACAACGGCAACGGCCCGCAGCGTTGGGGCATCAACGTGCAGCGGAAAATCCAGCGCTCCGGCTACGTCGACACCTGGACCGATGTGCGCCGTGCCAGCAACAGCTTCCTGGGACAATCCGGCGTCATGGAAGGGCTGCATGACCTTAAACGAGGCGTGGTCACCGAAATACAGCCTTTTGTCACGGCAACGAAAAACGGCGCCCGGCAGGATGACGGCAGTTATCAGGGCGAGAATTTCAAGCTGAATCCCGGCGCCAATCTGCGGCTTGGGTTCACAAACATGTCGGTGGACGCTACGGTGAATCCGGATTTCAGCCAGGTGGAATCCGACGCCGGCCAGGTTACCGTCAACCAGAGATTCCCTCTCTTCTTTGCCGAGAAGCGCCCGTTCTTCCTCGAAGGCATTGAACTGTTTTCAACTCCCAATCAGCTCATCTACACCCGGAAGATCGTGGATCCGATCGCCGGAGGCAAATTTACCGGCAAGTTCGGGCGCTACGGCATCGCTTATCTGAACGCGGTCGATGATATCGCAGACGGAAGGCATGCGGTTTTCAACATCACTCGATTTCGCGCCGATCTGGGGGCCAATTCTCTGGTCGGCGTAACCTATACGGACCGCACCGCAACCGGAGACACCAACCGGGTGGCCGCGGCGGATGCAAGGATTACATTCAAGAAGCTCTATTACGTCCAAGGTCAGGCCGGCCGTTCCTGGAACAGCTTCGCAGGCGACCCTACGAGCTCGCCACTGTGGAGTGCGGAGTTCGACCGCACCGGCAGAGCCTGGGGCTTCAACTACAAACTGAACGGGATCGGCGATTCCTTCCAGGCGCGGTCCGGCTACGTGCAGCGCAACAATATCGTCCAGGGGCGCGCCTTCAACCGCCTGACCCTTTATGGCGAGCGCGGCGCCGCGCTCGAGAGCTTCACCACGCATTTCGGCATCAGCCGGATATGGGCATATCGCGACTTTTTGAACAAGCCGGCGATCGAGGGGAACGAATCGGTGAGTTTCATGTTCCAGATGCGCGGCGGTTGGGTCTTCAATAGCGAATGGGAACGTCAGTTTGTGCGTTTTGATCAAGCCATGTACGCCGGGTACCAGGTGCGCCGGCTTGACGGCAGGATCGATGACTTCGCCATGCCCGAACTCCTGAGTGGCGCCTATGGCACGGCCTTTTCGGCCGCTACCCCGACCTTTCAGACCTTCGGCGGGCAGATTGCCATCGGCTACGGAAAGAGCCCGATTTTCCCCGAGGCTGCCGACGGAAGGGAGAAAACTGTCTCTCTTACTGCCAACATGCGCCCCAGCAACACCGTGCGCATGGAAGCCACCGGAACGATATCTCACCTGACACGCGCCCGCGACGGCAGTGAATTCGCCCGTACCGTGATCCCGCGCTTCAAAGTTGAATACCAGCCCAGACGATCGCTGTTCCTCCGCGCGGTCGCGGAGTACCGAAGCCAGCGCCGGGCCGCATTGCGGGATCCGCACACCGGCGATCAGCTGATCGTAGACGGCATTGCAAGCAGCCGAGAGGTATTCAACGGCCTGCGGCTCGATCTGCTCTTTTCCTACGAACCCACCCCGGGAACCGTCGCGTTTTTCGGCTACGGCAGCTCGCTGGAGAGTGGCCGCACCTTCGGAATCTCCGATCTCCAGCGCCAGAATGACGGCTTTTTCGTCAAGCTTGCCTATCAGATCCGGAAGTAGTCCCCTGCCGGTCAGTATTCGATAAATGCCGGGTCGCCCTCCCTGGGTGTCACTTTCCATTCCTGCTCGGCCACGTCGAAATCGGCGATCTTTTCGATCGGCATTTTCATGTACTTGCCGTATCCGGTGGCGGCCACGACGCCGTTGTCGGGCAACAGGATCCGCCCTTCCCCTTCGAAAATCCGGCCGGCTTCGTTCGTAATCCGCCCCACCACCGTTAATTCCCGGTCCAAAGGGATCGGTTTCTGGTAGCGAATGGAGAATTCCAGAGTGACTCCCCAGACCATCTGCTCGTACTGCATCATGATTGCGCGCCCGATGGTTTCATCAAGCATGGCTGCGGCAATACCTCCATGGAGGCGGCCGGGATAACTCTGATGGGTCTCTGACGGCGTGAAGAGACCGACCAGGTCGCCCGATTCCATCTCATAGAAAGATCCTTTCAGCCCGAACGGATTTTTGAGGCCGCAAACCAGGCACAGGCGGCTGTTCTGTTGTTTTTTCCGGACACGATGGTTCATGAAACCTCCATGGAGGGAGACAGAATACAGGAGACAGGAGACAGTGCTCATTTTGTGCCGGTAACGAGCATGGTTTCGAAATGAGGCGCCTTGGATTCGCGATGCACCACGGAGGCGCTCACGTCTCGGAAGCCGGCTTTGCGCAAATAGCGCTGCACTTCCACCTTCGTGAATCCAAGCCACAGATCCGCGTAGAGTTCACGCGCCTCCTCGCAGTGGTGCTTCACCAGGTCCAGCACGACGATGCGGCCGCCGGACCGAAGGATGCGATGGGCCTCCCGGACCGCCCTCTGCGGATCGAGCGCATGGTGCAGCGACTGACTCAGCAAGGCTACATCCACCGATGCATCTTCCATCGGGAGCGCATCGAGATCCCCCTTGCAGTACTCGAGATTGCGCACTCCGTGCTTGCGCGCCAGCCCGGCGCCGAATTCCACCATTTTTTCAGAATTGTCCACCGCGATCACTTTTCGCGCCCTGCGTGCCAACAGCTGGGCCAGCGTGCCTTCCCCGGCTCCCAGATCGGCGATGATCAGGGGCGGCAGCAACTGCAGCAACATCTCCGCCAGTCCCTTCCACGATCTCCCGGGAACGTAGTGGCGCCCGAATTTCCCCGCCAGTTCGTCGAAATAGGCGCGGACCTTGTCGCGCCGTTTCAGCCGGATCATGCGCAGCGCTTCCCGGTCGTCGCCGACTTCGGCAAGCTGGGCGCCGGCGGCACGCAACACCCGCATGATGGAGTCAAGACCTTTCTGCCCGCCCCCGGCCTGCTGCCCGAGACGGTACAGAATGTTCTTGCCCGTGCGCCGGTCCTCGACCACGCCGGCCTGCTTCAGCTGCGCCAGATGCGTCGACAGCGTGCTCTGGCCCATGCCGAGGATTTCCTGGAGCTCGGCGACCGAGAGCTCGTCCTGCTCCAGGAGCAGCACGATGCGCGTGCGGCTCGGGTCGGCCACCAACCTCAACGATTTTAGGATTGACGTCATATCTCTTTTTCCTTTATCATATCATTGCATCGAGATTTTACGATATGTAAGAAAGGAAATCAACATGAGCTCAATTACGACTGGCAGCGCGTTGGACTACAAGGTGGCCGACCTGTCGTTGGCCGAGTGGGGCCGCAAGGAAATCGCCATCGCCGAGCGCGAAATGCCCGGCCTGATGGCCATTCGCCGCAAGTATGCGGCGGCCAGGCCGCTGGCGGGCGTGCGCATCACCGGCAGCCTGCACATGACCATCCAGACCGCGGTCCTGATCGAAACGCTCGCGGAGTTGGGCGCCGGCGTGCGCTGGGCGAGCTGCAATATCTTCTCGACCCAGGACCACGCGGCCGCGGCCATCGCGGCGGCCGGCATCCCGGTCTTTGCCTGGAAAGGCGAAACGCTCGAGGATTACTGGTGGTGCACCTACGAAGCGCTCAGTCATCCGAACGGCCTGGGCCCGCAGCTGGTTGTCGATGACGGCGGAGACGCTACGCTTCTGATCCACAAGGGATACGAACTGGAAGAAGGCTCCGATTGGGTCCACACTCCTTCCGCCAGCCATGAAGAGAGTGTGATCAAAGCCCTGCTGAAGAAAATCCATGCGGGCAATCCCCGCCGCTGGCACCCTTGGGTCAAGGAATGGCGCGGCGTTTCCGAAGAAACCACCACCGGAGTCCACCGCCTCTACAAGATGCATCAGCAGGGGACGCTGCTCGTCCCCGCCATCAACGTGAACGATTCCGTTACCAAATCCAAGTTCGACAACCTGTACGGCTGCCGGGAATCTCTGAGCGACGGGATCAAGCGCGCCACCGACGTGATGGTCGCCGGCAAAGTAGCGGTCGTATGCGGGTACGGCGATGTCGGCAAGGGCTCGGCGCACTCGCTGCGCGGGTTCGGGGCGCGGGTCGTGGTCACCGAAATCGATCCGATCAATGCGCTGCAGGCTGCGATGGAGGGATTTGAGGTCACGACGGTGGAAGAGACGCTCGGGCGCGGAGACATCTACGTGACCTGCACCGGCAACCGCGACATCATCACGCTGGAACACATGCAGCGCATGAAGGACCAGGCGATTGTCTGCAATATCGGCCACTTCGACAACGAGATCCAGGTCGACCGGCTGAACAGCGCCCCGGGAGTCACGCGGACCAACATCAAACCGCAGGTCGACATGTATCAGTTTGCCGACGGACACTGCCTCTACCTGCTCGCGGAAGGGCGGCTTGTGAATCTGGGCTGCGCGACCGGACATCCAAGCTTCGTCATGAGCAACAGTTTTTCGAACCAGACCCTGGCACAGATGGACCTGTGGCAGAACCGCGCGAACTATGAGGCCGGGGTTTACACCCTGCCGAAGCGGCTGGATGAAGAAGTGGCGCGCCTCCACCTCGAGCATATTGGCGTGAAGTTGACGAAACTCACCCCCGGGCAGGCCGAATACCTGGGAGTTTCGCTCGAAGGCCCTTATAAGCCCGATCATTACCGCTATTAGGCGCGGCCTTTGCCTCAAACCAAAGGTGGACGCGTCATTCAAGACAGCGGACATTGGCAAGCAGGATTGACCGTATTGAACCACGGAGGCACAGAGACACGGAGAAATGCCGGTTCCAATCTCCGTGTTCTCTGTGCCTCAGTGGTTCCATACGTTCCGTTGCACTTGCAGATTCACTATCTGAATCGCAGCAATGGGTGATTCAGCATTGACAATGGGGCACCGATACCCTAGTTTTCATATTTTGCCTAGTTCAACCGCTGCCCCGCGGGCGTGGCGCCGCGCGGAAATACGTGATGGAAGGCAGACATGTCAGAACTCAAATTGCCGACCCGGGCCGAGGATTTTTCGGAGTGGTACAACCAGCTGGTCCTTCGCGCCGAACTGGCCGACTACGCTCCCGTGCGCGGCTGCATGATCGTCCGCCCGTACGGATGGGCGCTCTGGGAAAACATCCAGCAGGCCCTGGACCGGCGCTTCAAGGCCACCGGCCACATGAATGCGGCATTTCCTCTCCTGATCCCCAAGAGCTTCATGGAAAGGGAGGCGGCGCATGTGCAGGGGTTTTCGCCGGAACTGGCCGTGGTTACCATCGGCGGCGGCAAGGTGCTGGATGAACCGCTGGTGATCCGCCCGACCTCAGAGACCATCATCGGCCATGCCTATGCCAAGTGGATCCAGTCCTACCGGGACCTTCCCGTGCTCATCAATCAGTGGAACAGCGTGGTCCGCTGGGAGTTGCGCACCAAGCTTTTTCTCCGCACGCTGGAATTTTTCTGGCAGGAAGGCCATACCGCCCATGCGACTTTCGAGGAGGCGGAGGCGGAAACCCGCCAGATGCTCGACATCTACACGGATTTTGCCGTGCAAGAAGCGGCCATCCCGGTATTCCCCGGACGCAAGTCGGTGACCGAGAGGTTCGCCGGCGCCGACCAGACCTACTCGATTGAAGCGATGATGGGAGACGGCAAGGCCCTGCAGTCCGGCACGTCCCACAATCTTGGGCAGAACTTTGCGAAGGCATTCGACATCCGCTACCTGGACAAGGAGGGACAGCTGCAATACTGCTGGACCACGTCCTGGGGCCTTTCCACCCGGTTTGTGGGCGCCATCATCATGGTGCACGGCGACGATCAGGGCCTGATCCTGCCGCCGCGTCTCGCCCCCATTCAGGCAGTCATCGTGCCGATCTACAAGACCGAGGATGAAAGAGCCCGCGTGCTGGAAGCGGGAAGGAAGATCCGCGCCGAGTTGTCAGCCGCCGACATCCGTGTGAAGCTCGATGAGCGTGAAGGCACCACTCCGGGATTCAAATTCAATGACTGGGAGATGCGCGGCGTGCCCATGCGCATCGAGCTCGGCCCGAAGGACATCGCCAAGGACAGCGTCGTGCTTGCCAGACGGGACAAACCCGGCAAAGAAGGCAAGTCGTTCGTTGCCCGGAATGCGCTGGTGGATACTCTGAAGGCGGCCCTCGTTGAAGTGCAGGCCGCACTGTTCGATCGAGCTTTGGCCTTTAGAAACGCAAACACCCACGATCCGGCGGATTACGAACAGTTCAAGAACGCAGTCGAGTCCGGCTTCGCGTTTTCGTTCTGGTGCGGCAGCGGCAAATGCGAGGAGCAGGCCAAGGAACAAACCAAAGCCACGGTCCGCTGCATTCCGGTGGAACAGCCCGGCGGCCAGGGCCGCTGCATCGTTTGCGGCCAGCCCGCGCAGGAACGCGCCCTCTTTGGCAAGGCCTACTGATCCCCTGTAAAGAATAGTGATTTTTGAACCACAGAGCCACAGAGAGCACAGAGAAATTCTGTTTCCTGTCTCCGCGCTCTCTGTGCCTCGGTGGCTTGCCCTTCGGGTCTGGCTGCGGCCGCAGGCCAGATAGAATTTTTATATCCCCCGGCACACCCGCGCGCATATAATCGCACTTCCCGCCATCGGGAAAAACTGATAGCGGACGTTCATAAAAAGGAGGAGCAGTGTTTAAACCAGCACGAAGACCATTTGCATTCATTATGGCGTTGGTGTGCCTCGTGGGTGTGTTGAGCTTCGGCCAGAATGCCCAGAGCCCCGTGACCACCGACGACTTCAACCAGTTCAACTGGCGGTGGGTAGGCCCGCAGACCTTCTCGGGACGCATCACCAGTTTCGCCGTCCCCAGAGGGCAGACCACGACCTACTACGCTCTCGTTGCCAGCGGCGGCCTCTGGAAGACCACGGACGCCGGCACTCATTTTGAACCCATCTTCGAACATTACGGCACGTTGAGCATGGGCTACATGGCCATCGCGCCCTCCAACCCCGACATCCTCTATCTGGGCACCGGAGAGCCGATGCACGCCCGCGCCTGCACGCACGGCAACGGCATGTGGAAATCGACCGACGCAGGCAAGACCTGGACTCGTATCGGCCTGGAGAAGAGCCAGTACATTCCCAAGGTCGAAGTCGATTTCAAGAATCCCGACATCGTCTATGTTGCAGCGGAAGGCAACCTCTACGACAACGAGATGACTTCCGAGCGCGGCCTCTTCAAAACCACCGACGGCGGCAAGTCCTGGACGAACCTGGGGCCGATGAAAGACCGCGGCGTCGCGGATGTGGTGATTGATCCCCGGAACTCCAACATCGTCATCACCGCGGCGTACAAGACCTATCGCCGTGCCTGGACCTACTGGGACCGTTGGCCGGGCAACGACATTTATAAATCGACGGACGGCGGCAAGAACTGGAAGAAGTCCGCTAACGGGCTGCCGGCCAACACCGACCTGGGCCGCACGGGCTTTGCACTGTTCGAGAGGAACCCGAACATCATTTACGCCCGCCTGGGCCAGGGCGTCAGCATCGGCTTTGCCGAACGCGACGGCATCGCCAACTTCCGCGCCGGCGGACCGGCCGGCGGCAGAGGCGGCGGGGGCGGCAGAGGCGGCGGAATCGGCGGCACCGTCGTTTTCCCTGAAAACTACGCCTTCGACCAGTTCAAGACCTACAAGATCCATCCTGACGTCGCCAAGGTGGCGCCCAAGTTCACCCCGATCGCGACCGCGAACGAGGCAGAGCTGGTTGCCAAGCTCAACGAAATGGTTCAGGACAAGGATTTTCTGACCAAAAACGGCATCGATATCGCCAAGCTCGACGCCGCGGCACGGAAGGTCTATGCGAAAGACAACGAAATCCTCGATTCCATCAGCGAAATCGAGAAGCTCATGAAGAAGGAAGCGCCGGCCGCGGATTCCTCGGAGGCCAAGGGCCGCTACCAGATCATCAACCGGCACGCCTTGGAAATCCTCTACGTCAAGGCGATCGTTGTCCTGCAGCCGACGAGGAGAAATGGCGCCATATACCGGACCGACGACCTGGGTGAAACCTGGAAGCTGATGACCGAGTACAAGCAGACCGGCGGCAGTGCCGTGATCAATCAGACCGAAGACGGTTACTACGGCCGGATCATCGTGGACCAGACCAATGACCAGGTCCTCTATTGCGGGGATACCGCGACCACGGTTTCCCGTGACGGCGGCAAGACCTTTGCCAATACCAACTGGGATCGCGGCATCCCGATGCCTGTTCACGTAGACCATCGCGGCCTGTGGATCGACCCGGCCAATCCCAACCATATCCTGGACGGGAACGACGGCGGCGTCTCCGAGACCTGGGATGGTGGCAGGCACTTCAGCCAGAAGGCCACCATCAGCGGCCAGCAGTTCTTTTACGTGGGCGTGGACAACGAGCAGCCCTACAACGTCATGGGCGGGACTCAGGATAACGGCTGCTGGATGGGTCCATCCCAGACCCGCAACCGATACGGGATCTTCGGAGCTGATTGGCGTTACCTGCCTACGGGTGACGGATTCTACGCCGTCCGTGACTGGTGGAATAACGAGTGGATCTACTATGAGAGCCAGTTCGGCTCATCGAGCCGGATGAACCTCAAGACCGGCGAGACCATCAGCCTGCAACCTCGCCTCACCCAGGAGCAGATCACGGCCGGTGCGGCGCCTTTGCGATTCCAGTGGAACGCACCCATCGTGCTTTCCCCGCATAACCCGGGAATCGTGTACGTCTGCTCCCAGTACGTCCATCGTTCCTTGAGCCACGGCGACCAGGGCACGTTCATGATGATCAGCCCCGACCTGACCAAGGCCAGCAAGGAAAAACTCGCGGAGGCCAGGAAGACCAACCTCCAGTGGGCGACCATCTATACCTTCGTCGAGTCGGTGAAGAAGCCGGGCCTCTACTGGGTGGGCACCGACGACGGCAACGTCCAGATGTCACCCGACGGCGGCGTGACCTGGATCAACATCACCAACAAGTTTTATGATGCGAACGGCAAAGCGAAACCCGGAATCAAGGGCGATCTCATTCCTTATGACCGCTGGGTCAAGGCTGTGGTTCCTTCGGCCTTCGATGAGAAGACCTGCTATGTGGGCTTCAGCGGTTACCGCACGCACAACGAAGACAAGACCTGGCTGTTTGTGACCCGTGACTCCGGGGAAACCTGGACCGACATTTCCGGCGGCATGAACAATCCGATCTTCGAAGTGGAGGAGGATCCGGATAATGCCAACGTCCTCTACCTCGCCACGGATTCCGGCATCTATGTGACGATCGATCAGGGCAAGACCTGGGCCAGGTTCTCGAACCAGGCGCCGGACGTTACCATCCGGAGTCTCGCGATTCAGAAACGGGATCGCGAAATGGCCATCGGCACCTATGGCCGCGGCATTTATGTCACGGATATCGGCCCGATCAAGGAGTTCAAGCCCGAAGTATTCCAGGAGCCGGCACACCTGTTCGACATGAAAGATACCACCCGCTGGAATCGCTACGAGATGCGCGGCGATACTCTCGGCGAGTTAGCCAAAGCGGACAATCCGCCGGTCGGCGCCAATATCTATTACTACCTGAAAGCGGATGCCGAGAACGTCAAGGTCACCATCAAGGACCTCGAGGGCAACACGGTCTTTGAGACCACCCCCAGCGCCAAAAAAGGCCTGCAGAAAGTGTTCTGGGGCTTGAACCGTGCGATCGGCGCGCCGGTTGGTGGACCTGGCGGCGGCCGCGGTGGCGGCGGCGGTGGCGGCGGCCGCGGCGGTGGCGGCAATCAGGTCGAGAACGGCGTCTACAAGGTCACGTTGACCGTGGACGGGAAAGAGGTCGAGACCAAGAGGATGACGATCGTTCCCGATCCCCTGTTCAAATAATCGCTTCTGCATGTTCAGGGGGGCCGGTCCCGGAGGCCGGCCCCCCCTTCCTGCCGCGAAATTCACGGCAAACACAAATCATGATCAGCAGCGGACGACCTGGGCCCTGCGGTTCCCGCGGCACTCAAGGTTAACGGGCTGCGCCCGGGTATGCGGCGGCCACCGCTGAGCGGCAACGTTAGACCGCTTGAGTACAACCGTGAATTGAGCCAGAATGTGCACGTATGCGAAAGGTTCCCGACGACCCTCTTGGGTTTATCCGGCGATGCGTCCGGGATCGAAAAATTCACTGGACGTACCACGTGAACATGCGTCTGGCCGGTCGATACATCACAAGAGACGAGATCCTCAATGCAGTGGACACCTATGAGATCGTTGAATCGTATCCTGGAGACAAATACCTGCCCAGCTATCTCGTCCTTGCTGCATCGAGATTCCACGTTCAGTTCGCAACGGATATGGAGGGAGACAACGTTCGCGTTGTCACGACCTATTTGCCCGACCCGGATGAATGGGAGTCGGACCTGATGACGAGGAGATTCGAGAAATGAAATGCCGAGTCTGTGGGAGTAAATTGCAGGCAACAACAACGGACCTTCCCTTCAAGGTCACTGAACGCACAATTGTGATTCTTAAGCAGCTGCCGGTCTCACAATGTGAACGATGCAGCGAGTATTCGATCGAGGATGCCATCTTCGCGAGAGTGGAAGAGCTGTTGTTGAAAGCCGATACGTCGGCTGAGCTAGAGATCATTCCGTTCGCCGCGTGATCCATGGTGGTCTAACAGGCGGCTGGAGCCGGCGGCATCGGGACGCCACTGGGATCACGATGTCGAGGGAAAAGTGTCAGCCAGCGGGTTGCAACTTCCCAATCGGACCAGAGCGCGACAACGTCGGGACGGGTCCGCAAAATCGCGTGGTAGTGGGTCGCCATAACCGCGTAGGCGCAGACTTCGACGGCAAAGATGCCCGCGAGATAGCGCAACCTCTCGACCAGCCATGCCTTGCGGTGGGAGAAATCCCGGCGTGTGAGCATGTCGAACCCGCACAGAAACGCCTGCCGGACGCACCGGCTGAAGCCGTGATATACCCCTTCTTGCCCTTCCTGGACGTACTTGCTGCGTGGCAACGCCATGGTTCACCTCTTTCAATGTTTCTAACTGCGAACTCATGGAAAGTGCCAAGAAAAAAACGCTGAAAAATGGGTGTCCAGATCTTCATCAAGATCTTCAAACAACACAGAAAAATGGGTGTCCAGATTTTCCAGATTTTCCGGGAGCTCTGTGGTTTCAATGCGACCCTTCCTAGAACATCGGTTTTCCTTCGAACGTCATTTTCTTCGCGTCCCATTTGCAGCTGATCGGAATGGTCGGCGGCAGGACGTCCAGGCGCTTGTCCTTCGCTATCGCGAGAACGGTATTGAACCTGATTTCCTTCGCATTGGGGCCGATCACTGGACTTCCGTCCGGCAGGCTGCGCGGGAAAATGAACTTGACTCCATAACCGTTCTCCCCGTAAGCATCGTATTGTTGCAGCGTCACCTTCTTGGCATCTGCGGACAGAAATGTCTGGTTCGCGAGGTCGGCGGTTTTCAGATCCATGAGAAGCTGCGAAAGGACCAACTCGATGTTGGATCCGGCGGGATTCGCGCTGAAATACATAGCCAGCATGATGTTCTTCTCATCCGCCTGGTCGATATACTTCCCCCAATCGGTCTTCGCGGCAGCCGCAAAGTCCATAAGCGCCGCGCGCCTGGCCAGGGCCATTCGCACTGGTTTGGCCGTGACAAAAACGACGCGGAAACTAAGCTTATCATACTTCATTTCTGTACCTGAGGCGTCTACCCGCACATGGCCGACCGACTCGATCGACCGGTTGAAGACGCTCGCCCAGGGCGACTTTTCCAGAATCGTGTTCACCTCTTCTTTCGACCACCCCGCAAAAGGCTTGCTCTCCCAGAACTGCTGGGCTAGAGCCAGGAGTGCTGTAAAAGCAATCATCGCACACAGCGCTGCGCTTCGACGAATCATCAGGGCCTCCTTAATGCACGATGCAATGAGTAAGATGCCTTGCCGATAAACAAAGGATTTTGCCGGGTTACTGAGCCGCGCGTGTAAGCAAGCGGCAAAAACCTTCTATATCAATAGCTAGAGAACCTCAACCTCGAAAAGGTTCAATGTTTTTCAGAAAAGCAAGATCCGATTTTTTGTTCTCGTCCGGCACGGTGGGATCCGGCGAACCTGGGTAGCGAAGCGGGTCAATTTGGGCGCGCACGTTTTCTTCCAGCAATTCCATCGTCTCCAGGAACCATGTTTGAAAGTAGGCCTGGAGATCCTGCGCAGCTTGCTGCAACGGGGCGGTCAGTTTTTCCTGCAGGTCCGATCGAAAGGCATGCCTTTGAATCCGCCCCGCATGGCTGGCGGACGCCATATGCGACGCCCCTCTCAGACCGGGGCGCCAGTCGCGTCAGGGAGCCCCCTCATGCGGATCCTATTTTCATTATGGCATATTTTATGGTATATTTATGGCATGAAAACTACCATAGACAGGGCGGGGCGCGTCGTCATACCTGCCGCCATCAGGAATCGTGCCGGGCTTAAGGTCAATACCGAACTCGATGTGACGCTGGATGACATTGGCATTCGGCTGGTGCGCGCCGGACCGGAACCCAAGCTGGTACGCAGGGGCCGGCGGTTGATTGCCAAGCCTGTGGCCAAACCTGAGGATTTGCCGGATATCGACCTGGCAGCCATGGTCGAGGAGGAGAGGAACCGGTGGCCCTGGTAAAGCCGGTCTTTTTTGACACCACCGTGCTTCTCGGCGGCTACATCGACTTAGGCGCTTCCTCCGCCGATGCGCAGCATATTCTCGATGCCGTCTCGGAAGGAAGCGTTCAGCATCCTCGGACAGCCTGGCACTGTTGTCTGGAATTCTATGCGGTTGCGACTCGCCTTCCATCGGGATACCGGCTGGCGCCGCAACAGGCATTGCGACTGCTGGAGGAGATCCTCGCCTCGTTCAGGGTGGAGCAACTTCCCGGCAAGGCCCGACGCCGTTTTCTCGAGGACTCAGTCAGGGAACGCGTGGCCGGCGGGCGAGTCTACGATGCGCACATCGCGGAAATCGCTCGATTATCCGGCGCAGGTACGGTTGTGACGGACAACCGCCGTCATTTCACGATCCTCATGCAGCATGGCATCCGGGTCCTGCGGCCGAGCGAATTTGTCGACGCACTCTCAGATCGCAACCACCAGCCAACGGATGCTGATCCGTAGCCGGCGAATTCTTCTGTCCGGATATCATTGTAGGCAATGCCGCCTTGGTGCATCGCCTGCTGCAGGGCGGAGACCATCCCCCCAGGCCCGCAAAGGTAATAGACCGCCGAGGCCGGATCGCTCACGTACTTCCTGATAGGGCAATTTCCACGAATTGCTCCGCCTTGAATTTCCACCCCTCAGGCCGAAAAATCCTGGACTGCCTCAACCTCCCGTCCCGGCCCCCTCCGATTGCCCAGGCATCGCCGGCGACCAATGATCCGTACTTCTCATAGCCCTTTTGCGGGGCCCGGGTCGAGATATGCAAAAATCAGTATCCCTCGAGGTCGTTTGCCCGTAAAATCAACAATCAGGTGAGGCTCGGCAGCGAATCCGGACAGCCTGGTTGACATAACATCCCTTTGAACTAAACCGCTCCGCGGTAGCTGGTGCCAATCCGCTGCCATTCTTATTCCCACAGCTCGGCCTTTCCGGAATCTGTGGCTGAGCTTACCTTCATTACTTCGATATTCGTGCTTCCCGTGTCG
>Ga0315277_10000246_pt1 | contig 92830 bp, 70 predicted proteins | sample YL17G05_15_MG_FD_203695 | JGI IMG/M metagenome (GOLD analysis project Ga0315277, IMG submission 203695) | Sediment microbial communities from Yellowstone Lake, YNP, Wyoming, USA - YL17G05_15 | ecosystem: Environmental > Aquatic > Freshwater > Lake > Sediment | place: USA: Wyoming | collected...
TTTCTCGCCATAGTCCAATACGGTTACCCGGTCCGAGATGCCCATGACCACACGCATGTGATGCTCAATGAGCAGGATGGTCAAGTCCAGTTCGGAACGCAGGCGGTGAATGAAGGCTGTCAGATCAGCGGTTTCATTGGGGTTCATGCCCGCAGTGGGTTCATCGAGCAGCAGGAATTTCGGTTCGGTGGCCAGGGCGCGGGCAATTTCCAGACGGCGCTGCAAACCATAGGGGAGGTTTTTTGCAGTGACCTCCGCATCTGTCCGCTTCAGACCAACGAATTCCAACATATCCAGGGCTTTAGCCCTTGCGTTGGCCTCTTCTTTCAGCATGCCGCGCGTGTGAAATATCTGGGTGACAAAGTTGGATTTTAACCGGCAGTGTTCGCCGACCAGTACATTGTCAACCGCGGACATGTTTCCGAAAAGGCGAATGTTTTGGAAGGTACGGGCAATCCCCATCGCGGTGATCTTGAAGACCTTCATGCCGGTCAGGTCAGTGTTGTCGAAGTACATTTCACCTTCGGTGGGTGGATAGATGCCGGTGATCATGTTGAAGAAAGTGGTTTTGCCTGCGCCGTTGGGGCCGATCAACCCGGCGATCATCCCTTTCTGGACCACGAAGTCCACATTGCCGACGGCAGTCAATCCGCCAAAGCGTTTTGTGATTTGTCTAGCTTCAAAGAATTCTATGGTGGCTCTCCCTAAATTTTGACTGCTTTTTCGATGGCGCTGGTTTCTTCATCGGCGTGCAGTTCGGCGCGAACTTGGGCGCTGGGTATTATACCCTCTGGGCGGAGCGCCATCATGATCACCAGCGTCAACCCAAAGAGCAGGTAGCGATAGAGGATGGGGTTAGCGTTTTGCGCAACGGCCGACTGCAAACTGGGGTTGGAGGCCAGCGCAGGCAGTATCGTGTAATCCATCAGGCCTTTGAGCAGGTCTTTAAGGGCTGGTAGGAACAACCGGTCAGCCCCCATAATAATGATGCCGCCCAGGATCACGCCATTGATGTTGCCCAAGCCGCCGAGGACCACGATGCACACGATGATGACTGAGGTGCTGAATTCGAACACGCCGGGGAAGATGCCGCGAACGTAGGCAGCGTAGAACGCGCCGGCGAATCCGGAGAATGCGGCGCCCATGGCAAAGGCCGTCAGTTTGGTGTGCACCGGGTCAATGCCCATCTGCGAAGCAGCCCCTTCGTCTTCGCGCAGCGCCATCCATGCCCGGCCCAACCGTCCATCGCGCAGGCGGCGGATGAGGAAGACCGAGAGCAGGATGAGGGTGATGATCAGAAAGTACCAGGGGATCGGGTTGTGGGACTGGAACTCGCCGATGAACGGCAGAGACGGGCGGCCGATCGGGTTGATGCCTTTCTCGCCTGCGGTCAGGTCCAGGTTTTCAATAATTGTGATGCACTGCGTCGAGGCGCTGGAGTTGAACAGGCGCATGATGCCGGGTATGATCCAGCAGGTGAGTGGCTCTTTGATGGTAACACTGGTCAGATTGCGGAAAATGACCGGCATTATTTCGCCGCAGCCTAGGGTGACGATAGCGAGGTAGTCGCCGCGTAGTCGAAGGGTAGGGGTACCCAGGATGATACCCCAGATGGCGGCAATGCCCAGCGCGATCCAGATCACCAGCCAGAAGTTCATGAAGATATCGTGCTGGGGCGAGGAGAGGATGCCAGTGGTGTACGCGCCGATGGCGAAGAAAGCCGCGTACCCCAGGTCCAACAGGCCGGCGAAACCGACCACAATATTCAATCCCAAGCCGAGGATCACGAAGATCAGCGCAAAGATGATTTGCGCCGACCAGCGTAAACCCGTTATGCGGTCGATGAAGGGGAACGCGATGACCAGCACGGCCATGAGGATCAACTTGCCGAGCCGTTCCTGACGGTCAGGAAGACCGTGCAGAGCGGTGGTCAGGGCGGTAAAGAGGATAATGCCTAATCCACCAATCAGGTTCGCAGGAATGACGACATTCAGTTCGCTGGGAATTTGACCCGCAACCGGCGCAACCACATAATTTTGGAAAAGGCTTACAGCGATGAAAACGACGGCAGCAATCCCGGCAGTCGAGAGGGATTGCAAGGCCAACTTTCTCGGCCCGTCTTTCTTGTTCACCCGGCCGCCGATGGAAAGCCCCATGAAGACGCCCATCAGGATGCCCAGGACGGCGACAGACCAGCCACCGAACAAGAAGACGACCACGCCTCCAAGGAGACCCGTAATGAGAGCAGGTTTGATTTCCACCTTCATATCTACCTCAAGCTTTCTGGTCTATCTGCTCACCCAGCAAACCTGTTGGGCGGAAAATCAGGATCAGAACCAAGGTGGCAAATACCCAGGCAGGTGTCCAGCGGGCGTTCATGTAACCGTCACTGAAGGCTGTCAGCAGGCCGATCAGGAAGCCTCCCAGCATGGCGCCAGTGATGTTGCCAATGCCGCCCAGCACAGCCGCAGTGAACGATTGCAGTCCGGCGCGGAAGCCCATGAACCACCAGGCGGTGTTGTTGTACAGGCCGGCCATCAAACCGGCCGCTCCGGCCAGGCCTCCGCCGATCAGGAAGGTGACGGTGATCACGCGGTCAATATTAATCCCCATCATCTTGGCGGCTTCGCGGTTCTGTGCGACGGCGCGCATTGCCTTGCCCAGGCGGGTATTCTGGATGAAGAATCGCAGACCGATCATTAATACAGTAGTCAGTACAATGACAAGCAGGTCTTTAATCGTGAAGCGCAAACCGAGTCCCGTGCTGGCCAGCAAATTTGGATCCAAATTAAGGCTGATAAACATCCTGCTCAATAAGTCGGGAAACGATTTTTGAGCGCCGCCCCCGGTCGTACCAAAGGAGGGGACGAGCCAGGACTGTCCAGCCCAGATCAGACCGATATTCTCAACAATAAATGACATACCGATCGCTGATATCAGGGCCGCCAGGCGGGCAACATTGCGCAGACGACGATAGGCGAGTCGTTCGATGGCCGCATTCAGCGAGGCGCAGACAATTATAGCTACGACCAGGGCGGCAACGATACCCAGGGCGAGATGGACGGGATTATTGGTCGTAAGGGTACCGGTCACCGAGAGTGTTGAGAGCGCTGTGAAAACCCCGATCATGTAAACATCACCGTGGGCAAAGTTTATTAATTCAATGATGCCGTACACCATGGTGTACCCCAGCGCGATAATGGCGATGATCGCTCCGTTGGCCAGGCCTATGATCAGGAATTGCACCAGCATTTTAGGGTTTTCCTGGATTCTGCCCGCGATGGTCGGGAAATCCAGGTTGGCGACCGGACCGAGCAGGAAGACCAGGTAGATCACCAGGATGGCGATAATTGGACGGATGAACCCGCGAAAAAAGGATTTCATCGGGAAGGTGCCTCCATATCAAAGAATAAGTCTGCGTGAAAAGTTATTATGAGTGCGCGGTTCGTCCTTGTGGATATAGAGAAAAGGGGGCAGCCTAACACTGCCCCCCAATGGGAACGGACAGAACTTACGGCAGGAAGCTGCCGAATTCTACGAACTCGCCGCCTGTCACCTTACCAACCACGAACCACAGCAGGGTGATGTCGCCGTTCTTGTCGAACGACCATTTGCCCAGCGCGCCATCGTAGTCCTTGATGGCGAAGACGGCATCGCGAACCGCCTTGCGGTTGGTGGGATCGCCACCGGCGGCGCACACGTCCTCGATCGCCTTCAGAGCCGCGCCCATGGTGTCGTAACCCAGGACGGCGTAAGGCTCCTTGGTCGATCCGAATTTAGCAGTGTAGTCTTTCAGGAACTTTTTACCCACCTCGCCCAGGTCCTTGAAGGCCAAGCCGGGGGCGGAAGCGTACACGCCCTCAGCCACATCAACGCCAGCGCCTTCGATCAGGGCCGCGGTGTAAATGGCATCGGGGCCAATGAACATGACGGTCTCGTTATCGCCCATGATGGCGACCTTGTCTTTCAGCACCTGCGCGGCATTGTTGTCAACAACCGCACCAATGAAGATTGCATCCGGCGGGCCGCCGGCGTTGCTGGTGGAGATCTTGGTCATCAGGGCTTTGTACTCGGCAGCCTTGGTGTCGTAACCTTCCTGCGCGATCACGTTGATACCAACAGCGGCAGCACTCTGATTGACCGAGTCGGCAACACCTTTACCGTACAATTCATTGTCATCCACGATGTACACAGTCTTAATGCCCAGGGAAACCATCAGGTTGGCAATTACAGAACCCTGGTAGTCGTCGGTAGCAGCCACGCGGGCGTAGTTGCGCTCGCCGGACGGATAGTACTTATCCGGCTCATCCGGATCTGTCAGGCCGGCGGCAGCATGGGTCAGGCCAGGATAGGTATTGGCTGGCGAGATCATCACCAGCGGCCCAGCCTGGTTCAGGATCGGAATCGAGAGCTTGGCAGCGCCCGAGTTATATGTGCCGAGGTAGGCAATGATGGTCGGATCGGCAGCAGCCTTGTTGGCGTTCTCGGTCTCGACGGCCGGATCCCACTTGCCGAGGGCAGCTGAGGCATCGTCCCAGGCTTCATAAGTGACGTTGTACTTGCCACCGCAGGCCTTGCCACCGGCTTGCTCCAGGCGGAGTATCTCGGCATTGACGATCGCCTGGCTTATGACAAGGTTAGCGCCGGTCATGGGCAGGCTGGAGACGATCTTGAGGGTTTTAGCAGCTCCACCGCCGCCACCGCAGGCCGCGAGCGCCATGCTGGCGATTACCAGCACTGAAAACGTAACGAACAAACGCTTATACATACTTCCTCCTCCTATGAACTTGTGAGTGTTTGTAGATACCCTTACAGCGGGTTGGCTTACGGGCTGAAAATGCTTTCTGTTGTCTGGCATCACCTCCTTTGGTGAGGGTGATTTCGCACAAATGCACAAAGCCGGAAAAAGAACTCACTCCTGACCATTCTCTGGCTAGGAGAATTAATAGGTGAATTTTAACACAAAACCGGGGAAGAATTAAGGATGCAATAAAACTCATAATATATTTTTATGTTTTCTTCTAGCTACTTGACACTTTAACAATTTAGGGGTTGCTCAGCAGGCAAAATCGAGTAAATTTGTTTTTTTGTGACAAGACTCATTTCTCGGAGATGTCCAGTGTCGATCAATCAACTATATTATATTTGGATACAACGAATTTGCGAACTGCGACCAGGTCAAAGAATTACGCAGGTGCGCAACTTCGTCTGGCTGGTGATTGGAATCTACCAAAGCCGCTCGGTGCATTTGAGCAAGATTGCTGGGAAAATCCCCGGCTCGGTGAAGTTGTTGAGTATCACCCAGCGTTTGTTCCTTTGTCTAGCATCAATGTCAATTCCCTGACGATGCCCCCGTCTCGCCCCGACCTGTTTATAATCCAAACATGATGGCGGTGATACTTATCCGTTGTTGGCTTGGTTTTATAAATTTAAAGTCATCTGTCGCCGGTAGGCTGCGATCCTCTTTTCGGCGAGTTTAATATACTCTGGGTCAATATCGTAACCAATGTACTTTCTTGCAGATTTAATCGATGCAATTGCTGTAGAACCGCTGCCCATGAAAGGGTCCAGCACCACATCACCTTGAAAGGTATATAGCTGGATCAACCTGTATGGCAGTTCCACCGGAAATGGCGCCGGGTGCCCGACTTTTTTTGCCGATTCGGGGTTCATCAGCCACACCGATTTTGTCCATTCCATGAACTGGTCTCTGCTTATCGTACTTCCTTTATCAGCCGGCTTTTTTCGTGAGAATGACCCTTTGGAAAAAACCAGGATGTACTCATGCGTATCCCGCAGCACGGGATTGGCAGCGGATTGCCAGCTGCCCCATGCCATGGAAACGCCGGCGCCTGCACCCTTGTACCAGATAATCTCACCCCGCATGAAATATCCGATTTCGGTCATTATTTGCGAAATATGATCTGAGAGCGGGATATACGGCTTGCGTCCTAAATTCGCAACATTGACACATGCTCTCCCACCGTGAACCAGGGTACGATAAGTTTCAGCAAACACATTTCTCAGCAGCTGTAGATATTCCTTCAGAGAAAGGTCTTCATCGTATTCTTTTGTTACGTTATACGGGGGTGACGTGACCATCAAGTGCAGTGAGTTATCGGGGATCTCCTTCATGGTTTCAGAACTGCCTTGAATGATCCTGTTCATTTGATCGCCTGGAAACGGACTGTCAGGAACAGGAGGTGGTGCGTCCTCTCCGGGCAGGTCAGAATACAGCCTGGAATTGTAATATTGCGAAGAATCGTGGCTGATCCGTGCCGTAGTACCGAAACTGCTGGTCTTTGAACCTTTTTTCATTGCTCGGTCTTTCTTCCAAATCTCCAATCATCTTTAATTTGGGTCATATGACAGCTTCTTGTTTTGCTACTATTATATGCAGTTATTTGCCCTGGTATACCCGCCTGGGATCTCCCGTTCTTCTGCCCCCGTCAGCCCGATGTGGTGGCTCTCCTGACCCGCCACAATCGACCGTATGCCCCCAGCCTCCTTCATCCCTGATTACCTGATACCCAATTGCCTGATTCCCAATTCCCAATCTCGAATATCGAATAGCCCCTCCCCAATCTGATTATCCCCTCACTAATTCCCAATTACCCAATTCCTGATTACTTTGTTAAGGATTGAAGCCGCCCCATGAATAATAATACCAGTCAATCGAGTTATTAAAAGATACAGCGGCTTACTTTGTCTTACTTTTTAAGAATCCAGCGTGTGAAACTGCCCAGATGAGTACACCAAGTCCCACGAAGAACACACCGAGTCCGATCGGACTACCCCAAGTTATTGCGAGCCAAAGATCCATGTTTTTCTCCTTTCATTAGCGAAGTCCATTAGGCACTTACACATAATTTTATCCCATTTCCGTCTTCGGTTCATCTGTCGAAAGGTAGATTTTAGGGTTGATTGGGGGGTTTAAATCAGGCTTAGTCCTATTAAATGTTTCGGAGTTCGGACTTAAGTCCGTAAAATCTAATTTCTCGAGCCTTATTGTCTTCCTTATCTTGTTTCCCTGATCCCTGATTACCTGAGCCCCGATTCCCCACTCCCCGTTCACCAATCTCTAATCTCGAACATCGAATCTCGAATCCCGAATATCCCCAATCCCCAATTACCCATTTCCTAATTGCCTAATTACTAATCTCCAATCTCGAATATCCCCTCCCCAGTTATTGTTTTATGGATTATTCATAATTCACATTTCTGGGGAAGGGTCGCGAAGGAAGCCCGCAGGGCGTACCCTGTGGGAGCCCGCAGGGCGTATCCTGTGGACCCCCGCCTGGTTTTGAGGGGGAAGGGGTGGGGTGGAGCAGTTTCAATCCTGTGGTTGATTTGTTTGCATACACCCAAGCAGTATGGATGCCATCGATTACGTCGAAGTGATGCCTCGCGAATTACTCTAACGGTTACCCCCGAACAGAGAAAGGTACGGGAATGCAGCCTGTGTGCAACCGATGTTACGCCTCTTGGTTTATTGTAAGAATCCTTCCATCCTGCAACCATATCCATCTCTCAGCGGTGTGGATAAAAATGTATCCCTCTCCGATCGTTCGAAGAGGGTCAAGTTTTGAGGTGACCCGTGCAGGATTCGAACCTGCAAAATCTGCACCAGGCATGAAGCAATTAAAAGCGACTCAAATTCCTTATCGTTATAAGCATAATATGTGTTTATGTATTAATAGCTTAGAGGATGAATCTGAATTACACCTCCTGAAAAAGCATCCAAATACTCTAATCTGCGCGATTTTTCATAATTCCGTAACATTAAAACACGGTATACTGAGACCGGTTAGTTGTGGATTCCCATATGGGGAAATCCAATGTAAATCCCAGAAACTTAAACCAGTCAGTTGATTATTGGAAGAAGAATGGAAACAGGTGTACTGATAGGATTTTTTGCAAAACGAGATGAAGCTCGTGGAGCCCTAAGGGAGTTACAGAGACGTGGTTATCACCGCACTGCATTGGTGAGCAAGACCAAAGATGGAAGTATTCACGTATGGCACCCCTTCCTTTGGCGTCGTGTCCTTGGAGCGATCTTTGCTGCCATACTGGTCGGAGGCTTCGTTGGTATGGCTTACCGGGTTTTCTACTGGTCAGAGTCGATTCTGTGCGGAAGCATTTCTGTTCTGATTCCCATTCTCATAAGCAGTATGATCGGAGCCTTTTTTGGTGGTGCATGGATACAACGATCGAAGTACGGTGTTGAACGAACAATTATTGTGGGTCAATCACGAACGTTGGTTTCCGAAGAGACTGCCCTTATCCTCCAGGCACCAATCAAAACCTTGCGGTTTCCGGTGGCAATCCTCCGGGAATGTGGCGAGATTTCACCTGCTATCTTTGTACTGCATCCGAAGCATGAAAGTTCGATTAAAGGTTTGCGAAAAACTGGAGTGCCGCTCTCTCTAGCGCAAATCCAGGAGCATGCCCAACATCTGGCTATAGACCACCAGATAGAATTGAAACCAAAGCGGAACACCGAGCTTCTAACGCGGCTCGAAAACGCCCGTCAGTGGGTTCATCAGGTATGTTCGGATCTCTCTGAAACGAGCCGACTGGAAAAAAGCATACCTCCAATAGCTGAGTGGCTCCTTGATAATGAGTACATCATCGAGGGCAATGTACGGGATGTCCAGTTAAACCTTCCCCGACGCTTTTACCAGGAACTACCAGTACTCGTCAACGAGCCCGCAAGGGGTTTGCCGCGCATCTTTGGCATTGCACAGGAACTTGTGTCCAAAATAGATTTAGGTCTGGATCAGGAGAATATCCTTGCGTTTATCGAAGCCTACCAGGTCAAAAGCATTCTATCTATTGGCGAACTCTGGGCAGTCCCCCAAATGCTGCGTATCGCGTTGATCGAAAGCATACAAGATCTTGCCACGAGCGCTTCGACTGAGATGCGTGAACGGGAGCTCGCTGACTTCTGGGCGAACAGGCTTATCACGGTCAACCGGCAAGATCCAACCCAGCTCTTCGCGATCATGGCAGAACTTGCCAAGGCTCATACCAACCCAAGTCCCTATTTCGCTTCTCAATTGGTCGATCACCTTTACGATGAAGAAGCTGCGCTGGTACCAATCCAAAGCTGGTTGGAGCGCACATACCCCAAACCTTTGACCGAGCTCAATCTACGTGAGCAAAACCGCCAGACGAGGGACCAGATCTCAATCGGCAATGCATTCACTAGTTTACGACAGCTCGCCCAGTTGGATTGGAGGCAGATCTTCGAACGCCTCAGCCGTGTGGAGCAGTTGCTCCGGTTGGATCCAGCCGGCGTGTATTCCAAGATGGATTTTAAAACGCGCGATCGCTATCGCCGTGTGATTGAAGAGCTCGCCCGTGGGTCTGGTCAGACGGAAGATCAGGTCGCACAGTCAACCATCGAGCTGACCGCGCGAGCCTCGCCTGAAACGATGGACGATGAGCGGAGGATCCACATCGGGACCTACCTGATTGGTGAAGGCAGAAGTGAGCTTGCGCGGCTCATAGGCTGCCGTGAGACGCTACGTTTTCGCTTCCTGGAGTGGATTTACCGCCACCATTCTGCAGTGTACTTTTTTGGAATAGGCTTCATCTCCAGTGTTCTCCTATCCTTGATCATTCTGCTTGGTCTGCGAGTGCATGCTCCCGCGATCCAATTTTTGATAATCATTCTATTATTAATCCCCACCAGCCAACTCGCCTTGGAGATTTTGAATTACCTCGTCATACGGTTCCTTCCACCCCGTACCCTTCCAAGGATGGATTTCGAAGGTTCGAGCATTCCTGATACATTTCGAACGTTGGTGGTTGTACCCGAGCTGCTGGTAGACGTGGAGACGATCCGGGCAGAGGTGGAAAAGCTGGAAATCCACTACCTGGCTAATAAAGAAAGCAATCTATTATTCAGCCTCTTCACGGACTACACCGATTCGGATCAGGCGCATCGTGATGACGACGAAAGTCTTCTCCAGGCTGTGACCGAAGGTATTGAAGCCCTCAACCACCGCTATGGCAGTGGGCGTTTTTTCCTTTTCCACCGGGAGCGCGCATGGAGTGAATCCGAGCAGAAATTCATCGGTTGGGAACGTAAACGCGGGAAGCTTGAAGAACTGAATCGTCTGATCGCTGGAACGCGCTCTAAGGATGCTGTTCGTTTGGTCTATGTCGGCGACCCACATCAACTATCCAACGTGAGATTTGTCATCACGTTAGACAGCGACACACAATTGCCTCTCGGTACTGCCCGGAAGATGATTGAGACCCTGGCACACCCTCTAAACCAGCCGCGCTTCGATGCTGAAGGAAATATTCTGGCCGGCTCTTACACGATTATCCAACCGCGGGTGAGCCCTTCCCTGCCGAGCACGAGTGCCTCGCCTTTCAGCCGGCTCTTCGCAGAAGCAGTCGGCATTGACCCATATACCAAGGCTGTTTCCGATGTCAACCAGGATTTGACAGGGGAAGGCTCCTACCATGGTAAGGGCATCTATGATGTGCGAGCCTTCGGTCGAGTGCTTTCCGGGAGGTTTCCTGAAGAATGGCTGCTGAGCCACGACTTGATAGAAGGTGCTCACGTTCGGGTCGGGCTGGCCAGCGATATCGAGCTGATTGACGAATTTCCGCAGGATTATCTGAGCTACATCAGCCGCCAGCATCGCTGGATTCGTGGCGACTGGCAAATTGCGGATTGGATCTGGCCGCGCGTTCCGCTTGCCGATAGGAAACTTGGGCCAAACCAACTCTCCTTGTACAACCGGTGGAAGGTTCTCGACAACCTGCGCCGAAGCCTGGTGCCCGTGACCTGTCTGGGTTTGCTGGTTGCCTCCTGGCTGTCCTCCTCCCAGATAGGATGGATCTCTACCCTTGTGGTCGCCGTTCAGCTTCTCTTCCAGCCTTTAGCTCAACCCTTCACTTGGGCGACCACTCATCAGGGGCTAAAGAACTTCTCTTCCTCGAAAGTGGCTCATGATCTGCTGCTGGCGGTCACTGATGCTGCTCTACTCCCGCACCAGGCCGGGCTGGCTCTGGACGCCATTCTACGAGTATGGTACAGCCGTCTCATCTCTCACCGGGGATTTCTCAAGTGGACTACGGCTCAGGCGATGCCTGGGAGTGCACAGGCTGAGCTGCCATTGTTTGTGATTTCTATAGGCTTGGCGAGTATCTTCAGCGGGATTGTGGGATGGACGTTGCTGCGCTGGATGCCAACCAGCCTTTTGATAGCCAGCCCCTGGCTGGTGTTGTGGTTCCTATCCCCTCTAATAGTTTGGCTCTTGAACCTTCGACCGCATGTGAAGCAAAAGCAACTTCTACTTCCTGAAAAAGATTTGCGGTTCCTGAGGCAGGTTGCACGTCGAACCTGGCGCTATTTTTCGGACTTTGTCAATGAAGACTCGTCTTGGCTTCCACCCGACAACTACCAGGTGGATCACAAGAACCAACTGGCGATGCGTACCAGCCCCACAAACATCGGCCTCTGGCTGCTCAGCGCGCTGGCGGCGCATGATTTCGGGTATTTGTCAGTAGATCAGGTCGTCGAAAAGCTGACCCATACCATGGAGACGATCAACAAATTAGAAAGGTATGAGGGTCACCTGCTGAATTGGTACGATATTCAAACGCTTGCCCCTCTCGAACGCCGCTATGTATCCGCCGTCGACAGCGGAAATCTGCTCGGCGCCTTATGGACACTGGAGCATGGACTTGATGAGCTGATCCAGGAACCAGTCCTGGATGTGAAAACCTTCGAAGGCTTGCGTGACACGCTTGAAATATTAAAACAGATCGTCCAGCAGGAAAGCATCCCCGGTTTTGATACGCACGCTCTTGACGAACTGATGTTCGCCTGGGAATCTCCGCCAGATCACATCGCTGACATGATTCAGCTGTTGCGGCGGGTGGAAGGGAGTGTCAAGACTTTAGCCGAAAAGGCGCATGAAACTACCGGTATGGAAGCGCATGCGGTCTATTGGATTACGCAAATGGAGAGGCAGGTATCGGCCTGGTTATATATCGTGGATCGTTATCTCACCTGGATCGAAATCCTTGATGAAAAGACAGAAGAGGAGATCACCGCTCTGGGACCGGAGGTAGTAGACCTTATCCGCCAGGCTCTGGACCACGCGCCTTCACTTCATGATCTCGCCCACGGGCATATCGGTTGCATTCAGGCTCTCCAGTCGATGGGTGAAGTAGCTCCTGCGACTGCAAGCCCCCTATTCGTATGGCTTGACCGACTTATGCAGGCCTTTTCAATGTCAAAATGGTTGGCCGGAGAAATGCTGGGTTTGGGTGAGCGGCTTGTTAAGAATGTTAACGGATTATCCAATTCGATCAATATGCGCTTCTTGTATGACCCCGAACGACGGCTGTTCTCAATCGGCTATAACGTCTCTGATGGCTGCCTGGATGGAGCCTATTACGATCTTCTGGCGAGCGAGGCGCGCTTCGGAAGTTTCGTAGCCATTGCGCGGGGAGATATCCCCGTTGAGCATTGGTTTTCTATGAGTCGACCCTATAATGCTATTGGCCGGCGTCGGGTGCTGCTCAGTTGGACCGGAACCATGTTCGAATACCTGATGCCGCTGATATTCCAGCACTCGTATGAACATTCACTCTTGGACAAGGCTGCCAGGGACGCCGTGGCGATCCACATTGATTATGGTCGCAAGCGTCATGTACCTTGGGGGCTCTCGGAATCTGCCTTTGGAGACCTGGACTTCAATAAGACATATCAATACAAGGCTTTTGGTGTGCCGGAGCTCGGCTTGAAACGTGGTTTGAAGGAAGAGGTCGTCGTATCGCCCTATGCCACCCTCCTGGCAGTGAATATAGCGCCGAGGCAGGCGGTAAAGAATCTTAGACGGCTGGAAAGTTTAGCGCTATTAAACGATTACGGCTTTTACGAAGCGATGGACTTCAATCGCCAGTCGGATCGTGAGGGTGAGATCGGGGTAATCGTAAGAGCCTATATGGCTCATCATCAAGGCATGGGTTTCCTATCCCTGACCAACTTCTTCCATGGCAATCCGATCCAGCGTCGTTTCCATGCCGATGTACGCGTTCGAACAGTTGAGCCATTGCTCCATGAACGCATCCCATCGCTGCCTCCTCTGCATCATATCTCCACACGAGAGAGAATGCCCTCAGTGGAGAGCGTAGGGGAAATCGCCCCATCCGTTAGCAAATTCGATACGCCCAATACCAGCACGCCCAAGGTCCAGCTTCTCGGAAACGGGCATTATAGCCTGATGATCACAAACGCTGGTGGTGGATACAGTCAGTGGGGTGATTTTGAGATTACACGTTGGAGATCGGATCGGACTCGTGATCCATGGGGAACCTTCTGTTATATCCAGGAAGCCGACTCGGATCGATTGTGGTCGAACACCTATCAGCCAATTTGCGGGGGTTTCACGGAATACTCTGTTCACTTTGCCCTCGAACGGGCTGTGTTCCACCGCACAGATAACAGTATTCAGACCCAAACGGAGATCGTCGTCTCAAAGGAAGATGATGTTGAGATTCGGCGTGTCACCTTGACCAACCGTTCCATTACCACCCGCCGCATTAATCTCACTAGTTACATTGAACTCTCGATGGCCCTGCACAAGGCAGACCGTCAACATCCGGCCTTCAACAAGCTGTTTATCCAAACCGAGGCATTACCAGATTATCAAGCGGTCCTCGCTTACCGTCGACCTCGCATGGAAAATGAACCGCCCATTTATGTTGCGCATAGGATCACACTTGAACAAGCCAATGATGGTGCAATGCAGTTCGAGACCGACCGGCACCGTTTCATCGGTCGAGGACGGACACTATCCAATCCGGCGGGAATCTTTCAAGGGCTCAGCAACAGTCAGGGTTTTGTCCTGGACCCGATCCTCAGCCTACGCAAGGATGTGACCCTCAATCCGGGCCAGCGGGTTCAGGTTTCCTTGGTTCTAGCTGCTGGAGAAACACGCGACCAGGTCATAAAGTTGATGATCAAGTATAGCGATCCCCGTGCGATCGATCGGGCGATGGATTTTGCCTGGGCTTCTGCCCAACTTGAATTACGGTTGCTTCGCATCCAGCCCGACGAAGCACACCGTTTTCAAAAATTTGCCAGTCATCTGCTCTTTCCCAATCCCTTATTACGCCCTCCTGCTGAACGCCTTGCAGAGAATTCCAAAGGTCAGGCAGGATTATGGCCCTATGGGATCTCGGGCGACTTGCCAATAATCCTGATTACTATTAGTGAGCAGCGGGACATTATCCTGGTCCGTCAAATGCTCCAGGCGCATACTTATTTGCGAAGGCACGGACTGATATTTGACCTGGTGATCCTCAACGAAGAGGCAGGCGGTTATGAGCAACCGCTGCGTGAACAACTCGAGAATGTAATCCAGGCGCATCTGACATATACAGGGGTGGATCAGCCAGGTGGGATATTCTTGCGCAGTGCAGCCCAAATCCCGCAGGAAGATTTGACTCTTCTTATGGCTACGGCGAGTGTGGTCTTGGTAGCAGCCCGCGGCCCAATGCCCCAACAATTAGGCTTACTCGTGGAGTTTCCTGACCTCCCGGAAACCCTATCCAGGAAACATGTTCCCCGCGAGCCTTCGGCTATGCTGCCTTTCATGGAACTTCCCTACTTTAACAGCCTGGGTGGTTTTACCCCGGATGGGCGTGAATACGTGATCTATCTTGGCCCCAACACCCACACCCCGGCGCCCTGGGTGAACGTCATCGCCAACCCGACTTTCGGGACATTGGTTAGCGAAGCGGGATCGGGCTTTACCTGGTATGGCAACAGCCAACGCAATCGTTTAACTGAATGGTCGAACGATCCAGTGCTGGATCCACCATCGGAGGTACTGTACATCCGGGACGAAGAAAGCGGTGTCTACTGGACGCCGACCCCATCGCCAATCCGTGAGGAGGTCGCCTACCGTGCAAGGCATGGGGCGGGCTACACCGTCTTCGAGCATAACAGTCAAGGGATCGAACAGGAGCTGACCGTCTTCGTTCCGGTTGATGAGAACGGTGGAGAATCGATCAAGCTGCAGAGGCTGCGGTTGAAGAACGACTCCACCAGGTATCGCAAGCTATCAGTTACATATTACGTGGAGTGGACGCTGGGCGAGACTCGTGAAACTTCCCAGATGCATGTCGTAACTCACTGGGATGGCGATATCCAGGCATTAATCGCCCAGAATCGCTACCACCCCGAATATGGAGATTACGCGGCTTTTGCAGCTATCAACCCACCAGCGGAGTCCTACAGCGGCGACCGCACATCCTTCATTGGGCGCAACCGTTCATTGAGTAATCCGGCCGGGATGGAGCGAATCATACGTTCTGGTCGGGTGGGGGCGGGATTGGATCCGTGTGCGGCACAACAGGTTTTTCTTGAATTTGCTCCTGGTGAAACGGTTGAGATCTCGTGTATGCTTGGTCAGGCTGAGTCACTGGATGCCGTCCATAAACTTGTTCTATCTTACCGGCAAGAACTGGCGTTGGAGACTGCCTTGAACCAGACGATCGCATGGTGGGATAATTATTTGGGAACGATCGAAGTCCAGACCCCTGAGCTCGCAGCCAACTTCCTGATCAACCGTTGGCTCCTGTACCAGGCTCTTAGCTGTCGCATATGGGGACGATCCGCTTTTTACCAGTCTGGCGGCGCATTTGGCTTCCGTGACCAACTGCAGGATGTTATGGCTTTGCTATACGCACATCCTGAGCTGGCGCGCCAGCACATCCTGTTGGCGGCGAGCCGTCAGTTTTTGGAAGGCGATGTCCAGCATTGGTGGCATCCACCAGGTGGGGCAGGTATCCGCTCGCGAATCTCAGATGATTTTTTGTGGCTCCCATACACTGTTGCACACTACATCCGCATCACCGGCGATGTGAATATTCTGCACACGCAGATTCCATTCCTGAGCACTCCACCACTGGAAGACGATCAGAAAGAGATATTCAACACACCGGAAGTTTCGCCCGAGCGCGCTACGCTATTTGAGCACTGCCGGCGAGCGGTCATGCGTGGTCTCACGGTTGGCCCCAATGGGTTACCCCTAATGGGAACGGGCGACTGGAACGATGGGATGAACCTGGTGGGTGCCAGTGGAATAGGAGAGAGCGTTTGGTTGGCTTGGTTTCTGGTAGATGTGCTTCAAGGTATGAAAGAGATGTCGGATCTGCTGGATAAGCCAGATCTAAGCCAAACCTATGAACGGGACAGGAGGGCGCTGATCCAGCGCATTGAGCGGGCAGCCTGGGATGGGAAGTGGTATCTTCGGGCTATATTTGACGATGGTACGCTGATCGGCTCTTCGACGAGCAAGGAAGCAAGTATCGATTCATTGCCCCAATCTTGGGCCTGCCTTACTGGTGCTGCTGAGGTGAAACGCGCCGGGAAAGCTTTGGAATCGGCGTGGCAACACCTGGTTCATGAAGACGAAGGCTTGGTACTGCTCTTTGCTCCTCCCTTTGATAAATCACAACCATCACCTGGATACATTATGGGATACCCTCCAGGTGTGCGAGAGAACGGGGGTCAATACACACATGCTGCCTTGTGGCTCGCCATGGCTTTGGCGCGGCAAGGAGATGGTGAGCGGGCCGCTAAAATTTTACGCATGCTTAATCCGATTGAGCGCACAGTTGATCCAGAAACAGTCTGGCGATACGGAGTCGAGCCCTATGTTGTCGCAGCTGACGTGTATCATTTGACCGGGCGTATTGGCAAGGGTGGTTGGTCGTGGTACACGGGTTCAGCGGCGTGGATGTACCGGGCGTGGGTTGAAGAGATCCTGGGGTTAAAGCTGCGTGGTGACCGCATGCAGATAGATCCGGTCATCCCAACATGGTGGGGGGGCTTCCGCTTGCGCTACCGGCACGGTGAGGCAGTCTACGAGATCCAGGTCGAGAATCCGGAAGGTTGCCAGCGAGGTGTGGCGTGGGTGGAGATGGATGGTCAGCGCATGCAGGATAAGGTGATCCCGCTGGAACGCAGCCTGGTTAAACACCGCATCCTCGTACATATGGCCTTCCCGGCGCGACCCAACAAAGTTCCAAAAATCGCACCAGGAGATTCCTAGGTGTCAGATTAGCGGGCTGCGCAATTTCCCTATCCATGAAAACGCCAAAGTTACAGCCGGCCGGATTTGGGTAATTGTCAATGACAGCATTGCCGGGTTGACTGCTTTGCTCTAACCGCTCATACATTTGACCGGCGATGAATGATACACGACCACTATTAGAAGCAAAATTCAAAGCCCGGTTTGATTCACATAGCCCAACGCTTCTCAACCTGTCCTTGATGGAAAGTCCAATCCGGTCGTTTTTCATTTTTGGGTAAATACGTTTTTACCCTTGCTTGATGCTTCTTTTTCACTCATTTTATCGATTCTTGCTAATGCTTTTTTTGCTTCTCTCCTTACCCAGCTTTTGGGATGGGTTAGGAAACGTTCAATCGCTGGGCGAGCTTCTTTGGCTTTCAACTTACGGAGTGCCACGATCGCATGACCAACAAGGTCTTCCTTGTCTAATAGTTCGATCAGGAAGTATTTAACGTCAGGTGTTTTCATGTTGCCGAGGGCAACAACCAGCATTTCACGTGCCTTTCCATGCGTTGGATCCTTTATCAAGCCAATAATGTCGCTCAACACATCATCATCGGCCACGACTGAAAGGGCATTCCCAATTGCCCACTTCAGTCCTGAGTCGCCCTCTGACCTACGGAACTCTTCCACTAATAATGCAGGTGCTTCCGTGTGTCTTGCCCATGGAACTGACAGTGCTCTGACAATAACCTCTTTTACGTCTGGATTCTCAACTCGAGGGAGCCATCGCAGCAAGATAGGAATTGCTATTCGATAATCATAAGGTTTGTTGTATAGATCATCCAACCACTTAATATCTAAACCGACTTGCGAAAGCTCGGACAAAATCGGCTTTGAAGCCTCCATATTTGCAGCGATTCTTTGCTGTCTCCTTTCTTCATCTTGAGTTTGTGGTTGCATTATGTTTCTCCTAAGTTACCGGATCACTGAAGAGGCAAATATCTCCGTGGGATGATCTTTCCAGCGTCAATTAACGCTTGAAGCGGTTTCGAGAATTCCGTGTTTTGCCTGACGATCAATTCAAATTTTAACCCATATTGTTGGGTATAGAGGAGATAATCTTTAATCTGGCTGGTATATGCCTGATATGCAACGTTTTTGACTTCTGAAGCTTTGCGCAACCGCTGGTAGCGTCCGTTGGGCAGCAGGAGCTCATCTTATCCTGGGAAACTAAAGATTTTAATCTACCTCCGAGCACGCTCAAAAAGCGGCACACAATCGATTACAGGTGGAACAGAGTTTCGCGAGTAAGAGAAGCGATGTACCGGCATAGTAGTATCTGGTAACTTGAGTCCCTTGCTTTTGATAATGAGCGCCTACGTAATACGTGGTCACCCCGTTCACAGTCCCCTTCACCTGCTTGCCACATGCCCCCGTTTTTTGGGGGTCCCCATCGTAGGCGAATGTGGCAATGACCGTGCTGTTCTTCTTGACCTCCACCAACCGGTTCTCCGCATCGTACTTCAGATCGTAGGTGTCGCTGCCAATCTCACGGCGGGTCTGGTTGCCATTAGCATCATACACGTAGGTATTGCCATTCGAGCGCTCCGTAACCGCATGCGGATGATCCGTGTCACCATAGGTGTTGGTCACCCCACCCTTGTTGTACAGGTTGCCGCTCGAGTAGCAGTAGTTCTCGCTGTACAGCCCGTATGTCCCGCCCGCTGCGCTGGCCTGTATCACCATGTCGGCGGCATTGTAGCTAAACTCCTGTGTCTGCGGTCCAGCCAGGGCATCTGTGATGGTGGTCACGTTGCCGGCATCATCATACATGTAGCTCATATTTTGCATGCGGTCAGGCCGCAGGTGCAGCCACCCGAGAAATTGTCATGGTAAGAAGAGTGAGCGGCGTCCCAAACAGGTGAATCCTTTGAACTCCACCTGGGAGATCCTGAAAAGGATTTTAGGGGCTTGCCGCTCTATTCCATTATACAACTTATGTCAAGTCAACGCGTAGCGGGGGGGGTTGTGTTGGTTTGTAAATGTGCATTGTGCCTATTTTCTTGTTCTATAATCGCAGTATCCCCACAAGCGAAGGATTGGCTAGGTTCTTAACCTTCTGGCTCATATTTTTGTATGGTAAGTAATTAACACCCTTTTCACAACAGCATCATTTTGTTCTGAAACAAACGGATTGATCCGAGATAATTAAAGTATAGAACTCTTTCTCTGTTAACCCCAATTCATCCTTGATTGGGCGCCAAAAATCATGAACATAAGGGCTAATATCCGACTGATATAAACTAAGCGAAGATGATAGATTAGTAAGCCTTAGATCTAAACCAACAGTATCATCTTTTGAAAATGCGGGACAAATTAAATCATTTGCTTCGTCCTGTTGTATTCCATTCCACTCTATTACCACTCCAAGTTTTTCGTATCCAACCAATAATGAATAAACAGAAGGGTCTGTTCTAGTAAACACAAACACTTTATCAGGCAATCCAAGTTTTGTGAATATTCGTCTTATCGAATACCTTGACCAGTTTATGTAAAATATGTCGAGAAAATTCGAAAATGTGTTAGCTGCTAACCGCTGCACTTTGTTGTCACCTATAGTTAATACAATATCTTGATATAACGTCTTTTCCCCATTATTGATACGAATTTCATATACTTGTCTTATTAAACCGTCTTCATAGCTGTCAAAATCCCATCTTAGTGTTGCACCAGCACCAGCTAGTATTTCTTTGGCCTCCTGCCAAGTCGTTTTACCTGAAGTGATACCAAAGTAGCACGGCAAATCGCAAGCATCATTATTAATTAATTCAAACATCTGTGCTTGCTGTAATGAAGTTAATGTTGGAACTGGAAAGGGTGTTGGTGTACCGATGGAAGTTCTTGTAGACGTTTGACTTGGCATTGAAGTTTGGTAAGAAGTCCCTATAGATTGTGGCGTAATCTGACCTGGAGTATGACATCCATCCAAGAGAACCAATGTCAAAAAAGACAAGGAAAACAAGAACAATTTCATATAGGATGTCATGGTAGTATTCCCATATATACAAGCCAAACATATTGCATATAGTAGTTCATATTTGATCGTCTGATATTTCCCCATTTGTCGTCCGTGAATCCTATTTTAGCCGGGTTTATGTTTGTCTCGTCCAATACCCAATTCATATACATATCGCCAAACTCTTCTAGGAAATTAAACTTTGGGTCTTCAAAATCCGGATCATTTGGAAACACGAACCACGAATGCTCTAGACATGGTGATTGGTTGCATTTATAACCCTCAAACCTTCTAGGCATCGGTAGATAATTAGAAGCAAATAGACCTTTATCGCCTGGACTATTAGCCAGATAATAATTATCGAACACGTGCCCAAATTCATGAAGAATGGCTGATAAACCCGGAACAGTATCACAGGTTATTGAATTGCCGGTAGTCTCACAATAACCTTCGATATCTGCATCTGGATCAAAGTTCATAATAATATTCCCATGTGCTTTTCTAAATGCATCAATAGAAGAACCAGGAATAAATTGAGAGAACTTTTCTCCCGAGTATGTTGCGGCTATGGCTATACCCCATTGTTGCTCCCTATTATAACCCTGGGTAGAGATACCATATCTAGAGAGAACGAAACTAGCGCTCCATCCTATGCAATTCCCATATATGTCCACCTCATCGCAGACTTTATTCCCTGATGGGTCTGTATACCTTGACGGGTTGTTATTTGCATACGCATACCGATCCCACGCCTGCTGATTGCCCTCCCCGGGTATTATAGTATCCGCCTGGATAAACCTCCCCAGCGCAGGATCGTACCAGCGTGCATTGTAGAAATACAACCCAAAACTGGCTTCCTCCCTCTGCCCTGTAAATCGGCGGTCGGTAGGAGTGCTGCCGTACTCGTAGCGGGTAGTCCCCCAGGCTGTGTACCTCAGCTCGATCTTGCCCCCCTGGGTGTTCTTGACCACCGCCGTGGAACCGAGGTGGTCGCCAAAGATGTAATACACTACCCCGCCCTGCCGCATGGCGACCCGCTCCGCCCCCGAATAGTAGAACTTCGTTACCACCGTTCCCTCCTTTTGGTAGTGCTGACCTACATAATAGGTGGTCACCCCACTGATTGTTGACTTCACCTGCTTGCCATCCCCATCGTAGGTGAAAGTGGCTATGACCGTGCTGTTCTTCTTGATCTCCACCAGCCGGTTCTCCGCATCGTACTTCAGATCGGAGGTATTGATTCTGATCACTTGGTGAGTATTGTTTCCTCTAGTGGATTAGCCATGAACTCAGTTAGATTCCCTTGGATACCACGCGGGCGAAACTGCAGCCGAGCATGCAAATGTAGCGGCATAAGCGGTGACCATTGAATACAGGGGTAGAATCGTTTCGCTAGGATTGAAGCAATATGTAGATATTTGTCTGATAAAGTGCTATATCAAATTGCATCAGCTAACGTGCTTACAATAAGACTCCCCTCCAAGAGGCGCAAGCAACGGCATTTCTAACCTGAGCACCCATCTATTTTTCGGAATATATTTTTCCATATAGAGGATGAGTACCTGTTCTAAACAACAATTGTAGCTTTAATGAAAACTAATTATTATGGATTAATTGCTTTCGCCTTGAAGCAAACTGATATATTCGATGAAACTTTATTATAAAATTCCATTTTATCGATACCAAGTGCTTCTTTTACTGACAAATAAACATCATGGTTAGTAGGATAAACTTTTTGAGGATCAAATAGATTTAAATGCGATGAAGTACTTGTTAAAGTAAGATTTAAGCCGGTTGTAACATTTTCTTCTTGCACCCCGGGGCATATTAAATCACCTCGCTTTACACCATTAAACCTTATAACTGATCCAAGTGTTTCATAAACCAAAAAAAATATATAACCATTTCCAAATTGCGAAATTCCAAAATATATAGCATCTGGTGAACCGTATTGCAGGAATATTTTGTGTAGTGAATACAGAGACCAATATTCATAGAATTTCCGTGAAAAATTTCTTGTCTGAATATAGACTTTGATCCTTTGTACTTTTTCATCCTTAATAGTTAAATCAATACTTTGAGCAATTTCATTAGCACCAATACCTATGTTTGGATCTGGGGAATTTTCAATTAGTGTTGGATCACCAATCCATAAAGTATAACTATTTACTGGTAAGTTATCTTCCATATAATCTCCCCTTAAGCTTCCTCCAATACTATCCAATATATCTTTTGCATCATTCCAAGATGTTTTACCCGGCGTAATACCTAAATAGCATGGTAATTTACAATCGTTAAAGTGCAGTAACTCAATCATGCGAGTTTGTTGAATGGGAAGCACAGTAGGCACGGAAGGAATAAATGTAGGGGTTACCATTACATTTTTCGAGGGCTTGGGCGATAAACTTGGCACCTGACTTGTGGGAAAAACCCCTGATGGGGATAATGTTAATGCAGGTTGTTCTCTTGGGGGAGTAGGTGAACTTATGCAACTTCCCAGAATTAGAATCATTATGCATACATTATACAAACAGGAAATTCGCTTTTTATATATCATTTCAGCATCATCCTTAGGATAAAAGTTTCCATCCAAGAATTCATCCAATTTCTCCTTGCATTGCCCATGACATCGGTGGAAAATCCCATCTTGGCAGGGTTAATGTTTGTTGTATCCAATACCCAATTTAAGTACATGTCCCCAAATTCTTCCAGAAGTGGGTGATCTAAATACTGAAATTTATAATCTGAATGCTCCATACATGGTCTATCAGGACATTTATACCCTTCTTCAGATCTGTTCCACTCCATGGGAATATTGTCAGATGCAAGCTTCCCTGTTAAATCAGAATAATGGTTGTCGAACACATGTCCAAATTCGTGTAAAATGTTGGTCAGTGTAGGAGAATTTATACAGATTATAGTGCTACCTGTTGTCTCACAATTGCCATCCTTAATAATGCCCCCGACAACCTCTATTGAAATTGCCCCATGTGCTTTTCTAAATGCATTAACAGATGAACCAGGAATAAATTGAGAGAACTTCTCTCCCGAATATGTTGCGGCTATTGCTATCACCCATTGTTGCTCCCTATTATTACCCTGGGCAGAGATACCATATTTGGAGAGAACGAAATTAGCGCTCCATCCTATGCAATTCCCATATACGTCCACCTCATCGCATACTTTATGCCCACTCGGGTCTATATACTTGACAGGGTTATTGGACGTGTAGGCATACCTATCCCACGCCTGCGGGTTCCCCGCGCCGGGCACGATCGTATCCGCCTGTATAAACCTCCCCAGCGCCGGGTCGTACCATCTTGCATTGTAGAAATACAACCCAAAACTGGCTTCTTCCCTCTGCCCGGTATACCGGCGGTCGGTCGGCGTGGTGCCGTACTCGTAGCGGGTGGTCCCCCAGGCGGTGTACCTCAGCTCGGTCTTGCCCCCCTGCGTGTTCTTGACCACCGCCGTGGAACCGAGATGGTCGCCAAAGATGTAATACAGCACACCGCCCTGCCGCATGGCGACCCGCTCCGCCCCGGCATAGTAGTATTTCGTGACTACTGTCCCCTCCTTTTGGTAGTATGCGCCCACGTAATACGTGGTTACCCCATTGATTGTTGACTTTACCTGCTTGCCGTCGCCATCATAGGTGAAAGTGGCTATGACCGTGCTGTTCTTCTTGACCTCCACCAACCGGCTCTCGGCGTCGTACTTCAGGTCGTAGGTATCATTACCGATATCACGCTGGGTCTGGTTGCCATTATAGTCATACACGTAGGTATTGCCGTTCGAGCGAGCCGTGACCGCATGCGGATGATCCTCGTCACCATAGGTGTTGGTCACCCCGCCCTTGTTGTACAGGTTGCCGCTCGAGTAGCTGTAGTTCTCGCTGTACAGACCGTATGTCCCGCCCGTCGCGCTGGCCTGTATCACCATGTCGGCGGCATTGTAGCTGAACTCCTGTGTCTGCGGTCCAGCCAGGGTATCTGTGATGGTGGTCACGTTGCCGGCTTCGTCGTACGTGTAGCTCATATTTTGCATGCTGCCTGTAGTCAGGTTCTGAAGGCGCCCACCCTGCTGCGACCAGGGGTAGTAGCTGTATGCCTTGGTCATGCCGTTGCCGAGCACGCGCTCGGTCATGCGTCCCGCAGCATCATAGGTCGTGGACTGGATGTAGATGTTCGTGCCTTCCATACCCTGCAGCATCATCTGCCCATTGTAGGTGTAGCTCACCTGCTCGCTGCCGGGGTAGGTCATCGAGGCCGGCAGGGGTCAAATCGCTGTTCCTGAGAAAATATTTTTCATGATCAGTATACATAAAATCAGGCATAAAAACAATAGGTTATCAAGCTCAATATAAGTGAGGTAACGGAAGACTCTTGATGTATAGTTCCCCCATCGCCTTCTGCAGAGCTCGCACCCATCATAAGAAATTGTTGCCCCTCAAGCGAACACCTGTCTCCACAGTCAATATCATTCAGGGGTTGGGATTCTAAAAGGGTGGAGGGGTGGGGTGTGGCAGATTCAATCCAATCAGACAAGTCAAGTATCATTCAGGCTGTGATAATGCAGGAACTACGATAAAACTGAGCCATATCAGGCTGCCTCGGAATGCTCCAAAACGCTTGACTCGGATTACATGGATATGTATAATCAGCACAACAACTTCACCGGGAGGAGTAGGCAGCCGGCAGACTGGCAGAGAAGGAGAGGCCTCAGGCTGAAAGCCCCCGCAGAACCCCTGCGCCGAACGTCGCCCGGAGCGTTTGCCGAAGAAAGGTCAAAGAACCTTGACCGAGTAGAACGGCACGGGAGATCCCGTTAGCGATCAACCCGATGGTGGTCGGGTACAGAGTGCGCCGGCAGTGTCCGGCGAAGCGAGGTGGTACCGCGGAAGGCACGCTCTTTCGTCCTCATCTGGACGAGGGCGTGTTTTATTTCACAGGAGGTCTTATGACCAGGCACATCCTACCTAAAACGTATGACTTCAAATCCACCGAACCGCGCATCTACGCCATGTGGGAAACAGGCTGTTATTTCGAGCCGTCCAATGACCCTAAAAAACCGGGATTTGACCCATCCATAAAGCCTTTCGTGATCTCCATCCCGCCGCCCAACGTGACCGGCGAACTGCACCTGGGGCACGCGATGTTCGTTTCGATGGAAGATCTGATGACCCGTTATCAACGCATGAAGGGTATCCCTGCCCTGTGGGTGCCCGGCACAGACCATGCCGGCATCGCCACCCAGCTCCAGGTGGAGAAAATGCTGCTGCGGACAGAGGAGGTCACTCGCGAAGAGCTCGGGCGGGAGGAATTCGTGCGCCGCACCTGGGAGTGGAAAAAGAAATACGGCGGTGTCATCACCCACCAGATCCGCCGGTTGGGTGCCTCCTGTGACTGGGGTCGTGAACGATTCACCCTGGATGCGGGTCTGTCAATCGCGGTGCGGGAAGCCTTCGTTCGCTTGTTCGAGAAGGGCTTGATCTACCGCGGTCCCCGCCTGATCAACTGGTCGCCCGGACTGAAGACCGCCGTCTCTGACCTGGAGGTGGAGTATGAAGAGGAAGATGCAACCCTGTATTACTTTAAGTATATGCTCAAGGACTCGGATGAGTACATCCCCGTGGCGACCATCCGACCCGAGACCATCCTGGGCGATACTGCCGTGGCTGTCCACCCCAAAGACAAGCGCTATAAAAAATATGTTGGCCGCAGGGTGATCGTACCAATACTTGGGCGTGAGATCCCGGTGATCGAGGATGACTACGTCTCGCTGGAGTTTGGCACGGGTGCGCTCAAGGTCACGCCGGGTCATGACCCGAACGACTACGACATCGCCCAGCGCCACAACCTGCCGGTCATATCCATGCTTGACACGGCTGCCTGCATCAACGAAAACGGCGGACCTTACCAGGGTCTTGACCGTTTCGAGGGACGCAGGAAGCTGTGGGCGGATATGGAATCAGCCGGCTTAACCATCAAGACCGAGCCGTACCGGACCACCATCCCGCGTTCACAGCGCGGCGGAGAGATTGTCGAGCCCATGATCTCCACCCAATGGTTCGTGAAGATCCAGCCGCTGGCTGATGCCGCACTGGCGGCGGTCAAGGACGGCCGCATCCGTATCGTACCTGAGCGCTTCGAAAAGGTGTACTTCAACTGGCTGGAAAACATCAAGGACTGGTGCATCAGCCGGCAGCTATGGTGGGGTCACCGCATCCCGGTGTGGTATTGCGCCGACTGCGGCAAGACCACAGCAGCCCGCATAGACCCAAGCGCATGTTCACACTGTGGCAGCAGCAGGATCGAGCAGGACCCCGACGTGCTCGATACCTGGTTCTCGTCCGGATTGTGGCCTTTCTCATCCCTGGGCTGGCCTGAGGAGACACCTGACTATCGATACTTCTACCCGACCTCGGTCATGGAGACGGGCTACGACATCCTGTTCTTCTGGGTGGCACGCATGATCATGGATGGTCTGGAGTTCACCGGGCAGGTTCCCTTCCACACCGTGTACCTGCATGGATTGATCCGTGACGAGGTCGGGCTCAAGATGAGCAAGTCCTTCGGAAATGTGATCGATCCGTTATCCGTCATGGATGAATATGGCACCGATGCGCTGCGTTTCACCCTGCTGGTGGGTTCCACGCCAGGCAACGACACGAACGTCAGCGTCAAGAGGGTGGAAGCCAACCGCAACTTTGCCAACAAGATCTGGAATGCCGGGCGGTTCGTACTATCAACGATCGATGCCGTTGCGGCAGAACCTTCAGCCGGTCCTGATTGGACCCTGGCAGATTCCTGGATCAGGTCAGGCATGCAAAAACTGGTACGTGATGTGGAGCGCCTGTTCCAGATGTATCAATATGGCGAGGCGGGTCGCCAGATATACGATTTCTTCTGGGGCGATTTCGCAGACTGGTACGTGGAGATCGCGAAACTGCAAATGGCGGAGGGTGGCGAGCGGGCATATTACACAGCCCAGACCCTGGCGCACGTGCTGGATGTATGCCTGCGCCTGCTGCATCCCTTCACGCCTTTTGTGACCGAGGAGCTTTGGGGGCACCTGCGTCGTGCCGTCCTTGATTCAGTTCTGAAAGATCTGGCTGCAGACTGGCCCGAGGTACTGATCATCGCCTCCTGGCCTGAGCCGCACACCGAAGAAGGTTGGGAAGCGGATAAAAAGACGGATTTTTCCCTGCTCCAGGAAGTAATACGCGCCATCCGCAACGTCCGCGCTGAGAAGAATGTCAAAGCCGGCAAACGTATTCCTGCCACACTCGCAGCTGGCAAGTTTACTGGATTATTACAGATGCATGCTGGAAATGTGGCTGCATTGGCAGGTCTCGATCCGTCAAGGCTCAGGATTATAGAGACACTGGTGGATAAACCAAAAGACCAGATAGCGCTTGTAATAGGTGGTGTAGAAGCCTACCTACCCCTGGCTGAACTGGTGGACCACGAAGCAGAAAGGTCCCGCATGGAAAAGGAGATGGCTGATATCGAGTCACAGATCGTCCGCCTGGAAAAACTGCTATCCAGCGACTTTGTAAAAAAAGCACCTGAAGGCGTCATCCAGAAGGAGCGAGAAAGGTTGAAAGATTACCTGGAGATGGCAGACAAGCTGAGATCACAACTTGCCTGATGATGTACAATCTGCAGGTACAACATGGGTCGTTAAACACCGTTTCAGGAGTTGAACACCATGGCAATTGCCATATATCCCGTCCAAACCGGGACCGACAAGCGCACTTTTTACCATTTTGCCTTTCGCGTCTATAAAGACGACCCAAACTGGGTGCCTCATCTCTGGCCGCAGCGCAAAGCCTACCTTGACCGCAAGACTGCGTTCTTCACCTACGGCGAAGGAGAGTTCTGGCTGGCTAAAGAAGGCAAAGAAGTCATCGGGACGATCGGCACAGCGGTCAATCACTCACGCAACCGGGATCTTGGAATCAAGGTCAGTACCTTTGGTTTCTTCGAGGTCCTGCCTGAACGATATGATGCTGCCAAAGCGATGTGGGATCACGCCTGCGACTGGACGCGCTCACACAACCTGAACGAACTGCAGGGTCCGGTCAGTTTTGCGGGTGAGGATGACCATGGTTTTCTGGTCGAGGGCTTCGAGACGATGCCATCCGTTATGATGGCACATACGCCGCGACATTATCACCAGTTTTCGGAACGGTATGGCTTCGAAAAGACCCTGGAGTCACTGGCTTATCGTTTTGACCTGGAGACGATCAACTTTGACGTGAATAACGGACCCCAGGCAATCTTGCATATTGCTGAACGCGCCGCCAGGCGTCACGGTACAAATGTTATCCGGATCCCAAAGATGAAGGATTGGGACAGCGAAGTGGAACGCCTGCACGCGGTCTACAATAAGTCACTGGCTGTTTTGCCCGAGTTCTCCCCAATAGAGCTGGCTGAATTTCGCGCCCAGGCTGAGGGGCTCAGGCAGATCATCGATCCGGAACTGGTCTTTATTGCCGAGATCGATGGAAAAACTGCCGGTTTTGCACTCGGCTTGCCCAACATCAACGAGGCGCTTTTACATGCCAACGGCCTGCGCTATCCTTGGGATTATCTTCGCTTTTTGCTGATGAAGCGCAAGGTTAAAAGTGCAAGCTTCAAGATCATGGCGATGGACACAGATTACTGGGGCTATGGACTGGATGCGATCATGTACCTGGAGATGGGCAAAGCCATCATCCGCAAGGGCTACACCTGGATCGACGCATCGCTGACCGGTGAGGACAACCCGCAAACCAATAAGCTGCTCAAGCGGGCCGGGGCGTACGTATATCGCAGGTATCGTGAATACCGCCTGGTCTTATAAGCACACAAATGATGACAAAATTGGTCAAATCATAGATATTTGTCATTTGACACAATTCCTGCGATACAGTATTTTTATCAGGCAAAATTTACACGCCCGAGATCATATTAGGAGATACAACCATGGCAATGAAGATCACTGAAGAATGCATTTCCTGCGGCGCATGCGTGCCGGAGTGCCCGACCGAATCGATCACTGAGGAATCCCCCATATACGTAATCAATGCGGAAACCTGCGTGGAGTGCGTGGGACACCACGACTCACCGCAGTGCATATCGGTATGCCCCGTTGAGTGCATCATCAAGGCATAAGCACCATTTCCCATAAAAGCCCCATTATGCGGGGCTTTTTTGCGTTTACTCTTGTAAGGATGTTTTAACGGGTATATAATATAAGAACAATTTACATAAACCTTCGGGGCAGGGTGAAATTCCCGATCGGTGGTTCAGCCCACGAGCGCACGAGCGCATGATCCGGCAAGACTTGCACGCCATCATAAGCAGTACTGTGCATGTGAATTCCGGAGCCGACGGTTATAGTCCGGATATAAGAAGGTAACTACTGACCCTAAATAGGTCCGTCAGGACATACTTGCCCCGGAAACACTATGTTTTCGGGGCTTTTCTTGAAGGATGATGGACCAAACGACATAAGGGTCAGGGCGGTCGATAGACCGTGGATTTCGTTTGAGAGTACCCCGCAGGTGCATCAATATCCTACGGGGTTTATTTGTTTGAGGTGCTGCATGAAGGTTGAACTGCCTCGCCAAGTGAATGTTGATAATCGCCGGTTTCCCTTGAAAAAACGGGGAGGCATGATCATTTTTTCAGTATTGTTCGCCATTCTAGTATGGGAAGGATTGACCCGTTTTGGTGATTTTCCGGCGTTCATTCTACCCTCACCTGGTCTGGTTGTAATACGTTTCCTGCGGGTGATAGGTGATGGCAGCCTTCTACGGAATACCTGGGTGACCCTCCAGGAAGTGCTGCTGGGCTTGTTGGGGGGGGCGATCTTTGCGACCGCACTGGGTTATTTACTGGCGAAGTCGTTTAAATTGGAGCGACTTGTTTCCCCATACCTGGTTGCCAGCCAGGCAGTGCCGGTGGTCGCGATCGCCCCATTGTTGGTCATCTGGTTCGGCTCAGGCATATTCTCCAAGGTCTTGATCTGCGCGCTGATCGTCTTTTTCCCTGTGCTTGTCAACACTATCGTGGGCATACGAGCAGTGCCAGCAGCGCTGCACGACCTGATGCGCGCACTGCGTGCCAGCCGCTGGCAGATCCTGCGCAAGCTGGAAATCCCTGCTGCGCTGCCCATCTTTCTGGGCGGCTTGCGGATTGGTGCAACGCTCTCCGTGATCGGAGCCGTGGTGGGAGAATTCGTTGGCTCTGACCGGGGGCTGGGATTTTTGATCAATGTCGGCCGCGGACAGTACGATACTGCGCTGGTCTTTGTTGCCATATTCACCTTGATCATTCTGGCACTCACCCTGTACGGCCTGGTTTCCTGGGTTGAAAGCCGGCTACTGATCTGGCAGGAGTGGCGGCGATGAGAGATCACATAAGATCTGATTTTTTACAAGAAGGAGCTTCGCTTATATGTTACGATTCATGTTTATTTCCACCCTAATTCTCGCGGTTTTTTCATCAGCATGCGGTAATGTCAAAACCGGCACAGCGGTACCTCCCCAGTCCCTGGTACAGATACGCCTGCCGGTAGGCTATATACCGAATGTGCAGTTTGCACCATTATATGTAGCGGTTGACAGGGGTTATTATCGCAAGGCGGGCATCGAAATCGAATTTGACTACTCGTTCGAAACGGATGCAATGGCGCTGGTGGGAGCAAACGAGCTTCATTTCGCGATCGTCTCGGGCGAGCAGGTACTGCTGGCGCGGGCACAAGGTCTGCCGGTAGTCTATGTGATGGCGTGGTATCAGGATTATCCAGTCGGCGTGGCTTCGAAGGTTGAAGAAGGTATTCGTACTCCGCAGGATCTGAGAGGTAAAAAGATCGGTTTACCAGGATTATTCGGCGCGAGTTACATTGGGCTGGATGCCTTGCTATATGCCGGAGGTCTCAAGGAAAGCGATGTTACGCTGGATTCGATCGGTTTTAACCAGGTCGAAGCGCTGGCAACGGACCAGGAACAGGCGGTCTCCATTTATATCGCCAATGAACCGATCCAGTTACGGGCACAGGGCTACAAAATAAACCTGCTGCGTGTGGCGGATTACCTGCAACTGGCTTCCAACGGGCTGATCGCTAACGAAGAAACCATCGCACGGGATCCTGACCTGGTGAGGAGGATGGTATCTGCAACCCTTCAAGGTATCACCGATACCATCGCTCACCCTGATGAGGCATACGAGATTAGCAAGAAATTCGTTGAGAACCTGGCGCAGGCAGATGAATTGGTGCAGAAGCAGGTGCTGGCGGCATCGATCGAACTGTGGAAGGCTGACACACTGGGCAAGTCCGAATCCCGGGCGTGGGAGAATATGCAGACCGTACTGCTGAATATGGGACTGCTCACACAACCTCTGGATCTGGGCAAAGCTTATACAAACCGTTTTCTGCCATGAGCAATTCTCACATTGAACCGATCCTGGTCGTACGAGGATTGGATGCGATCTTTCCTGACAATAACGGCGGTCTACAGGCGTTGCAGGGAGTCACATTTCAAGTAAGTCCACAAGAGTTCGTTTGCGTGTTAGGATCCTCCGGCAGCGGCAAGAGCACGCTGCTGCGCATCCTGGCTGGTCTGTTAAAACCGACGGCTGGCAGGGTGGACTTTAACAGTGGATCAGCCAGGCAGACCTCAAGCGGCATGACCCGCATTGGAGTCGTCTTTCAGCAGGCTAACCTGATGCCCTGGCGGACTGTGATCGAGAATGTCATCCTACCGCTGGAACTGGAAGGAATGACAAATAACGAGGCGCAGATTAAAGCGCAGGAGCTCATTGACCTGGTCGACCTGCAGGGATTTGAGGCTGCCTGGCCGCGAGACCTATCAGGTGGCATGGCTCAACGGGTGGCTATCGCACGGGCATTAATCCATGACCCGGATATTCTGCTGCTGGATGAGCCGTTCGGCTCATTGGATGCCCTGACGCGTGAACGCATGTGGACTGAGCTCTCCCGCATCTGGCAGGCCAGGCGCAAGACGGTCATCATGGTGACACACTCGATCAGTGAGGCTCTCTTCCTGGCTGACCGGGTACTCGTCTTGACACAGCGACCGGGACAAATCAAGCTGGAACTGGAAGTGGACCTGCCCCGCCCACGGGTGGATGAAATGCGTTATACGCCGCGCTTCGGTGAGCTGGCAAGGGAGTTGAAAGAGGCAATAGGGTAGAAATAATCGACTCAATATATATTTTTTATACGGTTTTTCGAAAACTCTATAGCCCACGCCCCTAGTTAGGGAAGCAATATTTGCTCCCATCTCCCTTTCTGAGAACCTCCACCCTTTCTACTTTTTCAGGAAGTCAATTTATATGGAATCAAACCCACCAGGAGGGTGGGAATTTTAAAATTCACCTACTGATGTTTCTGTTAAGATTGATTCATGCCGGTTGGAAGAGTCAGCCTATCTGTTCTGTCAGGTAATTCTGGATGCCCATCTGTGCGATCTGGTCAAATTGGGCTTCGAGCCAGTCGATATGGACTTCCTCGTCTTTGAGGATCGACTCGAGCAGCTCACGAGAGCCGTTATCGCCCACTTCCACCGCCAGTCGGATACTATCGTTATATAATTTTATCGCTCTATCCTCGGCAGAATGATCGCTTTTTAGCTGAGTCTCAACGGTGGCACCAATACTGATCTTGTTCAATTTGCTAACGACCGGTTGTCCCTCCAGGAATATCACCCGCCCGATCAACTTTTCTGCGTGCTTCATTTCATCTAAGGCGCGCTTTTCGATTGCCTCATGCAGGTGTCCATAACCCCAATTGGCACACATTTCAGAATGAACCATATACTGGCTGATGGCGGTCAGTTCATCGGCGAGGAGTTCATACAAGCGTGCAATGATCTTTTCATTACCTTTCATTGTTTTCTCCTTAACTTTTCGGTGGTCCTGTGCTCGCTGCATTATTCGATCAGAACAGCAATATATTATTAATAAGTATACAACATGTCGTCCCAATTGGAAAAGCGTTTTATGCAAACACTTATTTAATTTTGGGGTAACTATTTTGATCTAATCAAAAAATAGGCGTGTCATTTTGATAAACCGTCATATACTCCCTTTTCTTCCCGAGTTGAGATGTCATCCTCCAGCAATCCTTGAGTGTTTGTTTTGAGCAATCGGGGTGGACGATCCAACCTAAGTGGATTTTCAGAAGATCCTATTTTCTCTTGTAGAGAGATGGAGCAGAATTTCCTAACACATTCCGTTAACGATATAAAACCCGTGAAAATGATTAGTGGAAGGATTGCCGCTTTTCGTCAGGTCGGTAATAGCGCAGAGAAAACGCTGACCAGGCCTCATTCACCGAGAACTGGTACTCATTTCTAAATAATCAAAAAAAACCCAAAGCCCCAAAGGTCAACCAACCAGTGGGCAAACATCAACGGTACAAGATTACGCTCGCGCATGTAATAATAGCCTGCAACGATACCAAATAAGAAGGTCATCAGGAGCCGGTCTGGCATGAACACGCCATGGATTAGCGCAAATGAGAGTGCTGATAGCAGCACCGCCTGCATGGAACTTCTGCCGCGCAGCTCAAAGCCCGAGATAATATGCCCGCGCCAGATCAGCTCTTCGGTAAAGGCAGCCGTCAGGGGAACCAGCGTGATAAAAAGGATTTTCTGCCAGAGAGCAAGGTCCTTGTAGGTCAGGTCAGGCATGCGCCGGATAAGCAGAACAATGTAGGCGACAAAGACCGCGTTGACGACCAGGAAAAGTAAAAAAGCCGGTCTTATTCGGAAACGAAAGATCGACCCTGACGGGGTGAAGAGTTCCCGGATGGATGCTCCGGCTTTCCGGTATCTGGTTATCATGATCAACGCCAAGGACCATTCCACAAGAACGATGAACGTGCTCAGGATAAACTGGGTCTGCCCGAAGCTGGGTGGTGAAAGCTGAGGGGAATATCCACCGGCACGGGCGTAAAAAACGACGTACATCCCAGCGATGACCAGGAACCCCCCCAGGTTGAGGATAACGATGGACCAGATGATATAAGGCCACACATTCTTTCTTTCCTGCATGTTTCTATCAGTCATATCAGCCCTCCAATTTCAACGATAAGAGTATATTGGATGTCATAAAGATGAGCAAGCCTGGATGCTGGTTGAATTCATGGTTGGGATGAGGGTGGGTGGAGGGGGCGAAGTCCTTTATTCGGGTGGTAGAATTACCGCATTGAAACAACAATGGTTTCTCCATAAATATAAGGAAGCTTATGATGGCACGAACCTTAAACTGCCCTGGCTGTGGAGCTGCACTGGAATACTACGGCACTGCGTCACCCCTGCGCTGTGCCTATTGTAACAATCTGGTGGAAGTACCGGCAGAATTGCGTCTGGAAGCCGCTTCGGTCACGGCAAATCAAAGGTTGAAAGCTCTTACGCCGGCGGTCAAATATCTCTTGGTATTCGTCATAATTGTTACAGTCATTCCCGCCTGTATTGGCCTGATCGGTGCGTTGATCGGAATCGTAGCAGGGATTGGAGCACCGATCCTCTCAATATTTCTAAGCTTCATCTCCAGATAGAAAAGGCTCATTAGAATAGACGATGGATCTCGAAGAGCACCCAGGATTAACAACATACGTGGAGAATACGGTAGACCAATCCATCACAGTTAACAGGAAGTCGGCCTTGGCTCACGAATCCATGACCAACTACCAGTGAGAGCGGGTTACTTTTTTATATATACCGAGAAAATGACTCTGAAGACACCATGCGGGGGAATTCCAAGCCGGGTGTGCATTGTATGACAGATCCAAGCTTAGCGAAGCGATAGCCAGACGAAATGAATTCCATACTCGGATAAATATTATCTGAACCTTATGGGCTGGTTTTCTTCGAGCTGGAGTAATTCGCATTCAAGAACAATAAGCTACGCATCATCAAGCCCATATCTAGGGGTTACATACACCCCCCAGCCCATACCTTTCCTTCAGTGAGGCCAATCGAGCAGCAGAACCTCTGCCAGCAGACGCGGATTGACTTTCTTCTCCAGACGCTCGATAGCCTTCTCCAGGTCAGCTACCATGCTTCGAGATTGCGGGAGACTCATTTGGTTTGCCATTGACTCGATCTCTACCTTCCGATCAATGTTTATGACGGGGATATTGGCTTTTACCGTGTGCAACATGACATCCCGCCATAAGGAAAGCCAGATCAAAAAAGCTTGTAACAGATTGTGGCGAGAGGTATCCAAATCCTTTTCCGGTGTCAATTTTCTGGCATATGTAAAGCGTTCGACGCGGGAAGATGAGAGCAATTTTAGTAGATCGTCCAAACGCTCGCCGCGTAATTCAAGCAGTGCCGGATCATCCAGCAACCGCAGGGCATAACCGGTCCGCCCACCAGAGACATGCGCCAATAAACCAGCCTGACCAGCATCAGCGCCGCGGCTCCGAAGGAAAGCATCCACCGCCTCGATTGAGGATGGACGCAATCGCAGCACTTCACAGCGTGAGACAATGGTCGGCAGGAGCTGCTCAGGGTTGTCGGCAGTGAGCATGAGAATGACAAATTGAGGAGCCTCTTCGAGGGTCTTGAGCAGGGCATTGGCGGCGCTGTCATTCGCTTCTTGAAAGCGCAGGAAGAGAGCCACTCGGAACCTGGCCTGGTAGGGATTAAGCGACAGGCTGTGTCCCATCTCACGGATCTGATCAACTTTGAGCGTTCCCCCTTCTTGCTCTGCTTCAATGACGGCTAGATCCGGATGCTGCATGGAAGCGATCTGGTTACAATCACGGCAGATGCCGCAGGCTTCACCGGGTGCGGGCGGCTGGGTACAGTTCAAGGCCTGGACAAAACGTAAAGCCAATGTGCGGCGTCCAACACCTGGAGGTCCAGTAAAGAGATAGGCATGGCGCATGCTGCCATGGGCGACCTGTTGGCGGAGCATGTCCACCGCCCATTCATGACCAAGTAAGTCCCAGTTCGTATTCCCACTTCTACCAGCCACAGCGTTTGATTCCGTCATGCCTCTCCCGTTCGCAGGCGAATGTAAGATTCGTACCGCTCCGGGTGGATCTTTCCTTCGTCCACAGCAGCACGCACAGCACACTGGGGTTCATTCAAGTGGGTACAATCATTGTACTGGCATTGGGAGACCAGAGGTGCGATCTCAGGGAAGTAGCCATCCAGTTCTTCGGGCTCGGTATCCCAAAGGGCAAGGGATCTCCAACCCGGCGTATCAGCCACATAGCCGCCGACCTCAAGCGGGAACAACTGACGGACGTTAGTGGTATGCTGGCCTTTATTCCTGGTGGCACTGATCGCGCTTACAGCCAATCCCAACCCTGGTTGGATTGCATTCAATAAACTGGATTTGCCGACCCCCGATGGTCCAGTCAGAACCGAAATCTTACCTGCGAGCCGGTCACGTAATTCATTTAAACCCTGACCTTGCTTGGCTGAAGAATAGATAACCTGATAGCCAAGTGGTTCATAATGCCCGAACATCCTTCGGGCTGTCCAGCGGTCGACGAGATCGATCTTGTTGGCGATAATAGCGGCCGGGATGTCTTGTTTGGAGGCAATTACCAGGTAGCGGTCGAGCATGCGTAAATGTGGTTCCGGTTTGGCACAGGAAAACACGAATACTGCCTGATCGGGATTGGCGAGCAGCACCTGCTGATAGACACCGCGTGGGCGCGGGTCAAGCCGGACGATGGCATGCAGGCGCGGACTTATCTCTTCGATCATCCCGGTGCCATCGGATTGGAGGCTGATCGTCACACGATCCCCCACCGCAGCGATATCACCTGTACGTCGGCCTTGCTTCAGGCGGCCGCGCAACTGACAGGTGACCAGACCAGCATCCGTTTGAGTGATGAAAAAACCGGATTGGGCACGGACGATCAAGCCCGGTCTCAACTCATCAGACATGATCAAATCAACCGATCAAGGTCTTTTCTTCGGCGTCTTGGTCGGTATCCCGCCAAAGGGTGTGGGAGTACGAGTAATGCCCATCTCCAGTTCCCACCAGTACAATGCCGAGGGGCGTCCGTAGAAATATGTTTCCACAACCCGCCTGAAAACGGGAGCGGCGTAATCGGAACCTTCCCCAGCGTTTTCCAGGACCACGGCGATGGCGATATCAGGTAACCCGGTATTTTCAGATGCATAAGTATATCCGGTAAACCAGGCATGAGGTTCACCGGGGATACCGGATTCGGCTGTGCCGGTCTTTCCTGCAACAGGTATAGCCAACCCGCGCAGACGATAATTGGCAGTGCCACGATCATTTTTTACCACGCTGATCAGGGCATCCTGAAGCGTCTTTAGATTCTGAGGGGTGAGCGGCAGGGTAGCACGTGCCTCGGGTTTAAAAACCGTTGTTGGATCTCCGTAAACCGGCTGCACCTTTTCAATGAGCTGCGGGCGATACAGCGTGCCCCCGTTACCAACGGCAGCGATAAAAGATGCTACCTGAAGTGGGGTGACCAGGATAGGATCCTGACCAATGACTTCGTTCACAGCCATGAGAACATCGGTCGGATCAGTGATATTCCCAGTGGACTCATCTACTTGGTCAATCCCGGTCCTCTGTCCCAGACCAAAGGCGCGTGCCATGTCGGTAACAGCAGTGGTGCGGCCAGAGCTGAAAAGACCAACACCGATATGCCAGAACCATGGATTGCACGAGCGCATTAAACCCTCAGGTAAAGTGAGGAGACCGCTCGGCTGGGTCCTGCACTCGCCGGTAGCCTGCAACTCCTGCTGGCAGTGGTCCCAGGTCCAGTCATGCCGGACGCGGTCGCTCAATTCGGTGAAGTCATACTGGCAGTCGTAGGTTGTTTCGGGCGTATATGCACCACTTTCCAGCGCCGCGGAGAAAGTGATAATCTTGAAGACCGAGCCGAGAGGGTACTGCCCCTGTGTGGCACGATTGACCAATGGCTGTTGGGTGTTGGTCAGCAGATCGTTTTGTAAATATTGTGTGTTCACATTGGTTGGTTCAAATAAATTGGGGTCGAATCCGGGAGAAGAAGCCATGGCCAACACGCGACCGGTATTACGTTCCAGGACAACCACCGCACCTCGGAACCCGGCAATGGCGCGTTGGGCATGCATTTGCAAATTTCTATCAATGGTAAGATAGATCGAATCAGCAGGTTGAGGATCGCTATTACCCAGGCGGGTGATGATCTGCCCATCCTTACCAATCACATACAATGAACCACCGCGCTTGCCTCCCAGGTATTGTTCACCCCACATCTCGATGCCAGACATGCCCACACGTTCATCGCCTCGATATCCCTTGCGGCGGTATTCCTTGAGCTGTTCAGGTGATATGTATTGGGTATAACCAATGGTTTGAGAGGCAAGCCCGCCGTTATTGTAGAAGCGCGACTGATAAGGAGTAAGCACCAGCCCTCCCAGGTTGAGCTGCAACAGGCGTTCGGCTTCGGCAGCTGAGACTTCACCGACCGGAATATACCAATCAGGTGCTGCGTCTTCATATAAAGCTCGGATGGCAGCTGGGTAAAAACCAGTCACCTTTGACAATTCGTCTAATAAGAAATTTTCTCCCTTATCGGCAATTTGACCGGGGACGATACCGATTGCATAAGCTTCTGACTGGGTGACGATTGCCTGACCCTGGCGGTCGTAAATATCACCACGTGCAGGGATCTTATAATCCATTGCCAATTGATTACCACCTTGAAGTTCAGGCAGAATCAAACCATCATCCCATTGCACACGCCACTGACCCTCCTCCAGGGCAAGATGTGCCACAAGGTCACGTTCCAGGTTACCGACCAGAACCGATTGATATGTGACGTGGAAAGCACTTTGGGCCGTATAGGGGTTGGTCAACACAGACAGGATCTGGTATTTAAAATCCGCCAGGCTCATGGCGTCCATGGCATCCTTATAGCGTGTGGCGAAGTTTTCCTGGGTGATGGCATCCTGGCTGACTTTGGTTAACATGGCATACATGGCAGCGTAGTCTTCGGATTTCCAGGCATCCAGGAATGCCTGCATGGCAACCCGGGCATCTGGTGCATGCGTGATATTAATGGATGCAGTAGGCAGTGGTGTTGCTGTGGAGCCAAATCCCAGTATAAATCCGCCACCATTTTGCCCAGGCGTGCAAGAGACGAGCAGGAGAAGGATCACGAGCAGGTAAATCCAACGATAAAGTTTCATACCTCACCTAGATATCAGCCGGCTTGTATTACGCGTAGAATGGAGGGATAGACAGGGCATTGGTAGTGTAATCCAGATTGACAGTTATTAGGTACATCGGTTACAGATGGGTAGTCCATCTTTAGCAAGGAGCGTTCGAGGTGACAAAGCGGCAATCCCATCACACTGGCAAAGCAGCCGTCGATGTGCTCCACAGGTTGAAAGCTGGGATGCTGGATTGCATATGAACCGGCTTTATCAAGAGGATCTCCTGTCTGGACGTATGCCTCGATCTCTTCGTCACTGTAGGAGCGCATGAACACATCAGTCACACACAGATCGCTTAACAAATGGTCATCACCGGGGCAAAGTACAGCTATTCCGGTATAGACCTTATGGGCGTGGCCGCGCAAACGTTGCAACATAAACCTGGCTTCTGCCTGGTCGATGGGTTTACCCAGGATATCCTCAACATCCACCACGACGGTATCAGCCGCGATGATGATATTTCCATTCTTTGCTAGTCTTGCTGAGGCGCGAGCCTTTGTCTGTGCCAGTCGAAGCACGTAACCAGCCGGGGGTTCGCAAGGAAGAAGGTACTCGTCAATTCTTGAGTATGCAATATCAAAGACCCACCCGCCCATCGTGAGCAGTTGCTGTCGCCTTGGGGAATTAGAGGCCAGTAACAGGGTCTTCGCAGCCACGGGCAGGATTCTACTGCTTATTATACAATCGCGCAAACATTGCTATTGCATACAGTTCGTAGATCACAGGACTTCAGTTCACCATTTGGATCGCTCTATGTATGCTGTACTATAGACACCTTTCATAACTCTATCCAACCTTGTAGTGAACGCTATTGCCGTACAGAAAAGCGACTAAAGTCGCCACTACACTAATCGTAAAATCATTTAAAAGGCGCCTGGTTTTAGACACGCTCCAATCAATTCACAGGTGGGTCATATCAGGTGGTCGCAGAATGGATATAATTGGTTCATTGGATGTTAGATTAAAACCCGGATGTTCTCATAGAGACATTTAAACAGCGATTGGCGCGTGAGTCTTAATGATTATCCTTCCCGAATTTCTGGGTAATGGCGATGCGGTCACATTCTGAGTAAAAATTTATTGATACGTCTGGCTCATACCACTATCGGCCGATGGGTCATCTCCTGGATTATTACCAACATGAGTTTTACCATTCCAGTTCATCGACTGCGTGATACCAAGAGATTGATGGCTTTCCACCACCCACAGCCGTCGTACCCTTTTCATGTAGTTATCATTCCCAAAAAAGCCATCGCCTGCCTGGAAGAGTTCGACCCATCAGAAACCGCCTTTCTGGTTGACCTGTTTACGTCTGTACAAAGTATTGTGGCAGAACATGCTCTCGGTGAGAATGGCTATCGATTGATCGTCAACGGTGGCAAGTTCCAGGATTTTCCACACTTACATTTTCATCTGGTCTCTGAAGGGAAAGAGTATAGTTCATCATGAGCAGATGAAGTACCGTGCATCTATGATCTGCTGAGGCGGATCGCGAACCGCATCGTTAATGAAGTGGACGGAATCAACCGTGTGATGTATGATGTAACCAGCAAACCGCCTGCCACCATTGAGTGGGAGTGATTTGAAAAATCCATAACAGATAACTCCAAAAGCTGTCAAAACAAATGCGCAAATATCATATCGTCCTCTTCTGTGTGTTATCCATATGTTTATTATTCATCCTTCTCAGCGTAGACCCAAGCCAGGCACAGAGCGGCGCCCGTGTCGACCTGGTCGACTTACAAACAGGGTCTTTTCCAACGATCAATGCCCTGGTAGACGTATATAACGCCCAGGGAGATTTTGTCAGCGGCTTGCTACCCGAAAATGTTACTGTTCTCGAAGATGGGCAATCGCTGCCTGTGGATGACATGAGCGAACGTCAGACGGGCTTACAACTGGTTGTAGCGGTCAATCAAGGTCAGCCACTCATGGTCCGAGATGAACAAGGAATTGCACGCTACGAGAGGGCGGTTCAGATACTGAGCAGCTGGATGCAAACCCGCCAGGCGGAAAACCCGGATGATCTCAGCTTGGTGACCACCAGCGGGATATTAATCAGCCATGCAACGTCAACCGACTGGCAAAACAGCTTTAGCACTTACCAACCGAGTGCTCTGAACGAGACTCCTGGTCTACAAGCGCTCGCCTTCGCGTTTGAGGTTGTTGATGATCCACTGCCGCAGGCAGGAATGAAGCGGGCGATCCTGTTCCTGACCCCCCATCTTGATGATCCACTTGTGGTGGATGAACTTAAAGCAGTAGCGGAACACGCGGCACAGGCAAGGATCCGGGTGTACGTCTGGTTGATCGATTCACCCACGGATTTCTTCCACGCCAGCGCCACAGCTTTAAAATCATTAGCAATCCAGACTGGCGGTGCATATTTTGCATTCTCCGGTATCGAGACCTTCCCAGATCCAGAATCGTATTTCGCCTCGTTGCGCCGGATGTATGCTCTCAATTATGCTTCCAAACTAAGGACTTCCGGCAAGCATAGACTGGCTTTACAGGTTCAACTTGGTGGGGAACAACTCACCTCATCAGAAATGACCTTCGATCTGGATATCCAGCCACCGAATCCAATCATGGTCTCGCCACCATTACAGATCGTCCGCCAAGCTCCACCAGAAAAACCATATGAGGCGGATGTCCTTGTCCCAACCGAACAAACCATCGAAATGCTCGTCGAATTCCCTGATGGTCATCCACGACTGTTGGTACATTCCAGTTTATACGTGGATGGACAGGTGGTTGTTGAAAACACATCAGAACCGTTCGGGAAATTCGTTTGGGATGTAAGCGGGTATCTGACCAGCGGCGAACACTCCTTGCAGGTAGAGGTCGAGGACGTCCTCGGGTTACGCAAAACGAGTATGAGCATTCCTGTCACGGTTACTATTGTTCGTCCCCCAAGCGGGGTGGTGGCTATACTGGCACGCAACAGCGCAGCCCTGACCATTGCAGCTATCCTGCTTGTTGGAATACTTCTGGCATTGATCCTTTTCTCAGGTGGAAGAAAACGACTGCAAAAACTGGCGGAACTCCGCCAGGCAAGAAAGTTATACGAGGATCCTGTGACACAACCAGTGGAAGTCCACCCTGGAAATCGAAAACGGAAGGTAAATCATATTCCACGCCGGGCAGGAACAGGTGCGTCGCGGCTGGCAGAGGCTCCAGCCTATCTGGTACGCCTGACACCCGATGGTGAGCCGGCAACAGGCAATCCAATCCCGCTGGTCGAGAATGAAATGACCTTTGGAACCAACCCGGTTCAGGCAACCCATATACTGGATGATGAATCCGTATCACCACTGCATGCTGCCATGCAATGGTCGAAAGATGGGGTATTCACTCTTTCCGATAAAGGTTCAGTGGCCGGGACATGGGTTAATTATGAACCGGTGACCGGCGAGGGTCGTCGTCTCGTGCATGGCGATTTGATCCACATCGGTCAATTGATGTACCGTTTTACCTTGCGTAATGCTCCCCCTCCGCCAACACCAAAAATTAGTGTGGAAAAAACTGGTAGTTGATCATTTTCGACCACACGTATACATTCAAGAAAATTACTTTCACCCCGAATTTACCGAATTATCATAAGTTGAATTTGTAGACCCTTGAGTATATTTCCTTCACACCCCTGGACCAGCCCGATAGAATTCTTTGACGAAAAAAGAAGCCCGTCTCTATGATGAGCGGGCTTTTTGATTCACCACCTTTTTTTCCCTGGTCCGGAAGGTGAAAAGTACAAGGATTATTCTTGTCTAATGCAATTTTAATAGCTTTTTATGATCGATTCTCATTGAACCAGGCAAGCGCATCACGAACGGTTTCATCAAATGGACGGGGAGTAAGACCAAGTACCCGACGGGCTTTCTCCGTATTATAGCCCTGCCAGTGACGGATTGCGCGTAAATGATTTCCGGTGGACATAAAAGGGAGGAAATCTCCCAAGGCAACGATCCAATCCAGGATAAATAATGGGAACTCAAAGCGCGGCTGTTTAGCACCGGTAAGGCGAGCCACTGTTCCCAGGGCTTCTTTTACACTCAGGTTATGGCCACCGAGGATATACCGCTCACCTATCTTCCCTTTTATAACAGCCGCAAGATGTGCGCAGGCAACCTCGCGTACATCGATCACATTGACCATCAACGGCAGCCAGGCAATGCCCCAGCCGTGGGCTACAGCCAGGAGCAAACGCCCCATTGTGCGATGAACGTCACCAGGACCAAACACAGCGGTTGGGTTGAGGATCACGGCTGAAAAACCGTTTCTGGTGGCTTCCAACAGGCGTGCTTCCATGGCGAATTTCGCTTCATAGTACCCACTCTTGAGCAAAGTACCTGGAACGTAAAAATCGCGCTCGTCAGCAAGACGCCTTTCCCCCGGAGGCGGATTTCCAATCGTTGTCAAGGTGGATGTGAATATAAAGCGTCTCACCCCCGCCTGGCGGGCAGCATTCATAACCGTATCCATTTCCTGCATGGCATATGCCACCTGCGCGGGTACATCAGAAGGGCGACCTGCTTTAGGGTAGTAAGCGGCTGCATGAAAGACAACCTCAATCCCCTGCATAGCGGCAGTGAGGGAGGCAAGATCAGCCAGGCTGCCAGTGCACCACTCAATGGATGTCTCCTGAAGATGTCCGATTGCCCGAGGATCACGCCGCAAGCCACGCGTACGCCAGCCGTTTTCCAGGGCAGTTTTGACTATGTGACCACCAATGAAACCGGTTGCACCTAAAACCAGACAGGTTGGCATGTAACTTCTCGCTTTCTATTATTGTTGAGATCTATCCCGGTCCAGCCAGAGTTCTCGATAGCGGCGGTTCCAGTCAATCAGGAAACGGTAAGTGATAACAACACCAGTTGCCCCAGCGATCCAGACGACTTCGGTACGCAGGCCAACCAGCCACATGGCAGGTGCCATCAGGATGCCTGTCAGTACGCTGGCGCGGGCACTGTGATGCAGGATGAGAGCCAGGGCAACCAGTATTCCCAACCCGATAATGAAGCCAAGGGGATCAGCCGCAAGCAGACTGCCACCGGCACTCGCCAATCCCATGCCACCACGGAACCGGGCAAAGAGAGGCCAACAATGCCCTGTAACCACAAGGGCAGACGTAATGGGAACGATCCAAGCAGCAGGTGAGTAATGAAGCGCCAGCCAGGTTGGGAAAAAGCCCTTGGCGAGATCCAGAACCAGGACGATGGCACCTGCCCCAAACCCAGCTTTGCGTATGGTGTTGGTCGTGGTGGCATGACCAGAACCCGAATCACGCACGTCCACCCCCTTGAATAAGCGGGTGATCCATATTGAAAATGGGAGGGAGCCGCTCAGGTAACCGAGTAAGCCCATCCCGAATGCGTAAAGCAGGGTGGTAACCGTGTCCATATACGATCCCTCGATACTATGGGGAATTATAGCGTGGAAAATGATTGAAAATAAGCATAAGCAGAAGACAAGTATTTTTTCACAAACAGGCGATGAGAATTGGGAAACCGCTGGTCCAACCAAAGTTTCCATGTGTCGTACGACGATCCATACCCGTTTGGATCATTCATAATCACACTATTTATCACCAATCAACCGTCAGCTGGCTTAACGAAAGTGTAAAGCCATTTAGTACCATAGACCTATTACAATTCAGGTACTTGTATTACATAATATGGTTAGCAATACCAATGGAATGATAGACCATATAAGTATGTAAGCAGATTAACAAAACCGATACACGAAAAAGGCAAACCCGGTAAAAGCCGGGGACGCAAAGTCATGGATCTAAAGCGGAAGCTCGCCAAGACTGCCAGGCCACCGAAGAGGTAACATAATCGCAAATCTACCACGGCCTGGGTATCATCCAGGCCGTTTTGTTTGGATGCGAAGGCAAAGTTGGAAGGAATATCAAATGCAAAAAACATATAATAAATTAATCGCCTTTGCCATAGTAATTATACTGGTCCTGAGCGCTTACACGAAAGTACAAGCAGGAAGCGCCCAGGTTCCAGAATGGCCAACGGATAAAGTGGTCAATATCATCAATTTCTATAAACCACCTGAAAATGCCACCGCAGCTATACTGGCAAAAAACATCAGCACATTTATTCATACCCGAGGCGACGAAGCTTTCCGTGATGAATTGATCGCCAACGGTGTTACAGGTCCCATTCTGGAATACATGCATTTCGAATCAATCAAGGATCCGGGGTCGTGCACACATAAACCCTTCCAAAACCAGGTCGCCTACGAAATTGGTGATTTCTGCCACATCAGTAAAAATCATCCAGACTGGTTCCTTTTGGATACAAATGGCAACCGAATTAACTTAGACATCAATTATTACATGATGGACCCCGGCAACCAGGAATGGCGCGAGTTCTGGTTGAGCCGGACACGGCGAGCCCAGGAGGAGCTCGGCTGGTACGGTGTGTTCGCAGATAACGTGGAGGCAAGCCGGGGTAAATTAGGGCAGATGGGTGTTGTTCCGGCAAAGTATCCGACCGATGCAAGTTACCAGGCTGCTGTTCTCGATTTCTTAAAATTCCTTTATACCAGTTATTTTCAACCCGAAAACCGCCCGCTGTTTGCCAACATCATTGCCCTTGACAGCACATCGACCTGGCTCAGATACATGGAGTATCTTGACGGCGCAATGGATGAAGCCTGGGCGGTAGACTGGCATACAGGCTATATCAGCGAGTACGATTGGAACGATCAATTGAACCGTGCAGAGCAGACACAAGCCATGGGTAAACATCCCATACTGATCTCGCAGGGCAGCCGAACAGACCCAAACCGCCAGAGGTTCGCATTTGCTTCCTACCTGCTTATCAGCAATGGTGGAGCAGCCTTCCGCTATGCCGACGCCATTAACTATGAGATCGTATGGTTGTTCCCAAACTATAAAGTCGACCTGGGAAAACCTCTTGGCCCTCGCTACCAGCAGGGTAATGTGTGGCGGCGAGATTTTAGCAAAGGGTATGTGACCGTAGATCCAACCAGCCACGCAGCGAGCATTGTAAAGCGAACAACTTACAACGAAAAAAACCGGGCGTTTATCTACTCAGCCGGCTGGCAGAATGGAACTGCTGAAGCTGCATTCCTGGGAGGATATAAATTCACGGAAATCCAAAATGCTTCGGTCAAGTTCACGTTCACAGGCCAAGACTTCAGCATCCTGTACAATGCTGGCAGAAATTATGGGAAAATGGCAGTTTTCGTAGATGGGATCAAGGTTAGTGTGATCGATCAATGGGCAGAGTCAGATAAGTTCCAACAGCGCTGGGATTACACTGGGAATCTGGAATCAGGAAAACACGAAATCATGCTGAAGTTTTATGGCCCAAATACGAAATTGAACTCGCTGGACGGTGTAATCGTGGATCGCCCGGTTTAGTTGGTAAAGGTAATTCCATATAATATGTATTGCATCCAGTGACTCCACTGCAAATACTCGGTTCTGCTGGATCGCTTAGAAATTTCTCCCACTTCGATGGTGTTTTTCTGCGTATCCATGGGTAACGAATGCGATTTAAGGTCATTTTCAATGGTTTCGTCCCAATTTTATACGAAGAAAATCGCGAAATAACCTTTTTTCAGTGGACTCATCCAGTAGTAGATTCGCAAATATTAATACATACAGATGAAAAATAAGCACAACTTCCCGAATGACTGATGGGAGGTTGTTGATTCTGTTTAGTTCTTCACTGCTGGCTGGTCAGACCGCCGGCTATCTCACCACCATCGATCACGAATACCTGTCCGGTGATGAATGAGGCATCTTCGGAGGCGAGGAAAGCAAACAATGCTGCCACGTCTTCCGGACGACCCAAGCGGCGCAGGGGAAGCCTGTTCTTAAAAGCATGCCTCATTTCGGGAGTGTACTCCGCCTCCTGCATGGGCGTCATGATGAAGCCGGGGCAGATGGCATTGACGCGGATGGTGGGAGCTAGCTCGAGCGCCATGGAGCGGGTAAGCTCGATCACACCGGCTTTTGAGGCGTTGTAATCGGCATAGTAATGATAGCCGACCAGACCATTGGTCGAGCCCATGTTCAGGATCACACCTCCCCCTCCTGCCAGCATGCGCCGGGCAGCCTGTTGTGCCACATAGAACATGCCGTTGAGATTGGTATCGATGACTGTCTGCCAATGTTCGGGCGTGATCTCCATGAAGGAGTGGCGGAGGCTGACGCCAGCATTGTTGACCAGGACATCCAAGCCATCGTACAACCCATCCAATTCTTCAAATCCAAGGGTGACGCTTTCTGGGTTGGAAACGTCAGCCAGGATGAATCCTTCAAGCGAGGGCAGGGCTTGTTTGAGTTTATGGCAAGCTGCCTCGTCGCGGTCCATTATTAGGACCCGCGCCCCCTCCTCAAGAAAGCGCCCGGCAGTGGCAGAGCCAATGCCGCCGGCTCCGCCGGTGATAAGAACTTTTTTGTTCTCCAAGTTGTACATATTCGCAACCGCTCCTGTTAATTCAATAAGTCACTCGCAAACCTGATAAATGCTTGAACGTCAGCAAAATTGCTGACCAGGCCAAGCGAGATTCGCACCGCACCCGAACTCCTGCCATCAATGCACAAGCGGAAATCATCAAGACTCAGGCGCCGGTCATGATTGGGTTGGGTGAAGCAGGCGACCAGCTCCGGCTGGGAGAGTCCCAGAGCGACCTCGCCCGCGCCGGGATTGCAGAAACAGCCCGTCCGCAGCGATATGTTGACCTTGTTGGCCTGTTGTTCTATGAAACGGTGATCTATTGCAAGACCATCCCTGTCAAAGAAATTGACCGTCACAGCACCTCCCCGAGTTTCGGTAGTGGTCGGTCCGTAAATGCGCGCCAGCGGCTTACTGTTACTGTGCTTCATCTTTATTAGATTGTCAAGCAGCCAGCCAGTCAGGCAACGCACACGTTCATGGATCACGTCCAAACCTATTGATTCTATATGCTTTACACCGATCTCCACCGCAGGAATGTTGAGAAAGTCCAAGGTGCCATCCTCGAAAGCAGCCGAGCCCTCAGCCAGGAAATAACGGTCACCCTGGACCGAGGCAACAGTGATCGTGCCTCCGGCAAACCAGGGGCGGCGCAGTTTCTCCAGCGTCGTTCGGCGTGCCAGCAGGACCCCGATACCCGTTGGGTAGCCGAACATCTTGTAAAACGAGACCGGCACAAAGTCCGGCTTCCATTGGCTCAGGTCGAGACGATTGGTGGGCACAAATGCGGCTGCGTCGAGCAGCACGTCCCAGCCTTCAGCATGGGCGCGATCGATCCATTCCAAAGGATGCTGGACAGAGGAGAAGTTGGACTGTGCAGGGTAAGCAAACAGATTATGAGCGCCTGGCTGGGCCTGGTCAAGATATGCCAACATCTGCGATTCGTCCACCCGCATGTCAGGCAGGGAAAGCGGTATGTAAGTCACTTCCGCACCGCGAAAGTGAGCGAACTCGCGAATCCCATTAACCGAGTTGTGGTTGTCAAATGTCAACAGATAATGCCCACCGGGGAAGGGGTATGATTCACCAACCAGCTTAAGCGCGCCGCTGGCGTTTGGGGTAAAGATAACCAGGTATTCGTCGGGGGAGGCATTGAAAAAGTGCAATATCTTGATGCGGGTGTTTTCGATCAGCTCGGTGACAGCCGTAGAGGTGGGATTGGATGAATGCGGGTTGCCAAAGACGCGCTCACTGAGCAGCTTGTGGTGCTTGCGTAACTGGGACTGAGCATACAGCCCAGCACCGGTATAATCGAGATAGATGTGCTTGTCTGCATCCAGGTGGGTATACTCTCGGAGTCGCATCTGGTCGATGATCCCTGTTGAGGTATAAACAGGGTAGTTGTTCAGAAATTCAGCGAACATCGGGTCAGACTGCATGCTGGTCCCTTCTCCTAATTTTCACAACAGGCACTCAACCGTAAGAACGTGAGCACCCTTACAATATTGGTAATTATTATATATTCGGTGATAGGGTGTAGTGGGGATTTGCGGAAGCTTTGAGTTCACTGGGCAGTGTTGCCTCCATCCACCACCAGAGTGGTTCCGGTGATAAAAGACGAGTCATCGCTCGCCAGGAAGAGCACAGCTCGGGCAATCTCCTCTGGATAACCAAAGCGTTTCATCGGAAGGTAGGAGGCCGATTCCTGCATGGCCTCTTCAAGGGTCACAGGATCAGAATCTTTGAAATAGCCCTTCTCCAGCCAGCGTTCCACGAATGTGTCACCCGGACAGACGGCGTTGACCCGGATGCCCTCGTGGGCATGATCGAGGGCCATGCTTTTGGTCATTAATACTACTGCCCCCTTACTGGTGGAATATGGCAGGGCATCCTTACCTCCAACGATACCCCAATCCGAGGCGTTATTGACGATGGCGCCCTTGCCCAGTTTCCGCATGTGGGGGATGACCAGCCGGCTCATGCGCCAAACGGCGGTCACGTTGAGGGCCAGGGTATAGTTCCAGTCGTCCTCGGTTGTCGTTTCAGCAGTCCCGCTGGTGACAATACCGGCATTGTTGAACAGGATATCGATCCGCCCGAACTCGCGGAATGCAGTCTCCACGGCACGTTCACAATCCTCCGGCCGGGTGTGGTCAGCCTGGACGAAAACCGACCGGCTCCCCTCCTGCTTGATCCGAGCGGAGACAGCATCGCCCAATTCCACGCGCCGACCAGTGATGACCAGGTGCGCGCCTTCCGCTGCAAACAGCAGCGCGGTGGCTTCACCAATGCCCGAGGTCGCGCCGGTAATGATAGCCACCTGCCCTGAAAGTTTACCTTTATGTGAGTCGTTCATGCAAATCTCCCTTGGTCCTTGGTAGTACTGAGGTCGAAGTGCCTGGAAAATATTTTTTCCCTTAATCCATGATGAAGTGTAAACACTTAGTATATGTACGGGATCAACCGCCAGGAACGGTGGGTATATGCTACCCATTCATCTCCGAAGGCCGCGTGCATGAGTTTTTCCTCGTCGGTCAGGCGGAAGACAAGCACGCCTGGCAAGAGTGGAGCGGAAGCGATTCCAATCCAGGCACGAAAGAGCAGTGACAATCCCAACGCAATAACCATCACACCCAGGTAGCGCGGGTGACGGATGAAACGGTACGGGCCGCTGGTGACCAGCTTGTGGTCTTTCTGGAGGGTAATGTAAACACTATATTGCCTGCCCAACTCGATCCCGGTCCAGATGATGAACAGACTTCCACAAACCAGCATCGCCAGTCCGAACAAGCGTAACGCCTGGACATCGGGCATGGTCAGAAGGCCGCGCCTGTCGCAATAAGGCATCGCGATGAGTATCAGGATGATCAATGAGCGGGCGATCATCCAGACCATTTGCTGGCGGCGGGTAGTATTGTTGGCTGCGCCTATTTCACTAATACCGCTCTTGGGGATGGCCGGTGCCTGCAGGATGGAGAGAAAAAGACCAAGGATCATAAAGGTCACATACCCCATCCGGGCAGGATTGGCAAAGAAACCGGAGAGGTCATCGAATCCCCAACCAAAAAGCGCCAGGCTAATGTACAAGCCACTTACTATAACCCCCAAACCAATCGCGGACAGGTATTTTTTCATCTTTCTCTCCCCAATCGGGAAATACATGGATATTCTGGATAGATTTTACTTCTTCCCGCTCCGCGGCGCCAACCATTTGCGATAGACACGGTAGCGCTTGTAGAGTTTTGCGCCCGCGTGTTTAGCGAGAATGGGCGTACGCGGATTATCGTCAGAGGTCAATGACAGGTCAACCCATTTATAACCTTTGGCGGCAGCGCGCCTGGCCATCTCGTCAAAGAGCAGGACAGCCACGCCTGTATCCCAGTATTCGGGGGGGACGAGCACACTTTTAATCGCCAGGCATTCCGGCTGCCTGCGCATATACCAAATAAGCTGCAGGTAATTCCAGGGATAGCGCAAACCGTTGACATGGATCAGGGCTTCGTTGAGATTGGGAATTCCTGGAAACCAGCCGACGGTTTCGCCTGTAGTGGTCTCGGCGAAGAGCACCAAATCTGGGTCAACAATATGGACAAACGGTTCCAGGTTTGCCTGAAGAGCTTCGCGCTGCCAGGGGATGTGACCGGGCAGGTGCGCCAGAGATCGGTTGATTAAGTTATGGACGCGATCGATCTCTTCGTGCCAGTTTTTCAGGTCTGCTCCCCGTACACGGAAATGCCCGCGCTGTCGGACTTTCCCAGCCAAACCCGAAAGCCGCTTGACAGATGGGTTATTCAGGTCCACATCGATCGCGAAAGCGATATTATCTCCTCGCGGTCCCTTAAAACCATAGCGTTCAAATAAACCTTGATAGTACGGAGGGGAGTGCCCACACAGAACTACCGGCGGGCGGTCGCGACCTTCGATCAGGACACCGTAACTGTCCTCGTAGTCCAGGTTGAACGGTCCATAAAGTGCATCAAGGCTGCGGCGTTTCGCCCATAGGCTGGCATGGTCGAAGAGCGCCTCCGCGACGGCGTAATCATCGATACACTCGAAGAAGCCGATCAAGCAGTCCTTCCATTCGTGCGCCTCGTGCGATTTGAAGTCCTCGGCGCAGCAGATGGTACCGACCGGTTTGCCATCCCTCCAGGCAATAAAAAACTCGGCATAACCGCGCTTGAAGAATACGCCGCGCTGCGGATCGATGACTTTCGCACGATCGGACAGAATAGGTGGTACCCACAACGGATCGCCCTTGTAGATACGCCATGGGAAGGTCAGAAAAGTAGTTCTTTCGCTTCGGGTGAGGGTGGGTCGAATTTCAATATTACCCATTGAGCCTACTTATGCTGGAGGCGCCTGGTTTCCAGCTCGCGTGCGATCTCCGAATAACGTTCGCGCCCCAAAGGGTAGAGAAAAGCGAATAAAATTCCGAGACACAATAAAGCTGCCGGGATCGGTCCAGCCACGATACGGATGCCAGTCACCGCGATGGCAGGCTGCTGTGAGGAATTGGGTAAATAACCCGTGAAATCCAACACCAACAGAGCCAGCGGGATGGCGATCGAGGAGGCGACTTTCTGCGCCAGGGTGATCAGGCTGTAGAACATCCCTTCGTGGCGTTCACCTGTCTGCCATTCACCCCACTCGATGGCATCCGGGATTATCGACCAGGGTAAAACGTGGGCAGATGAGACCCCGATCCCAGCCAGAATGCACAGGAAAATGAGCAAGTTCAAGCTGGAGGCGGGATTCAAGGTGACCATAAACAGCTGAACGATAGCCCAAAAGGCTATTCCAGCGATATAAGCCTTCCTTTTATTCATCCGCCGCGAAACCCATTCCCAGAGAGGCAGAGCGAACATAGCTACCACAAAAATGGTCGCCATGATCATATCGCTCTGTGATTCACGCTTAACTACGTATTTAATATAAAACAAGAGTATCGTCTGCAGGATATCCATCGAGACCCAGGTGAAGAGGAAGATGGTCAACCCAAAGACGAAGGGCCGGTTGCCCCAGGCAGCCCGGATCGATTGACGGATGCTGGGCTGTTCCTGCTGCATGTATTCCGGTCTCTCGCGCGTCCCAAAGAAGACCAGCATCAGAGGAATAGCAGAGGCTATGCCGAAAGTGAGTCCCATGATCCATACACGCCCGGCGTTCTCAGGTCGGAAACCATGCACGATCATCAAGGGAATGGTAAAAGCCACCAGGCTGCCAAAAATTGAAAAGAACATGCGGGTGGTGGTCAGCGATGTGCGCTCGTCGTAGTCTGCCGTCAGTTCCGGGGTGAGGGCGAAGTAGGGCATATAGACGAACGTGGCAGCGGCATCGAAAGCAACATAAGCCACAGCATAGTAAATTGCCAGGGCAACCTGACTCTCTAACGGCGGACGCCACCACATCATGGTAAAGACCAGGGCAAATGGCAGCGCCCCAAAGAGCAGGAACGGTCTCCGTCGTCCCCAGCGCGTGCGGGTACGGTCAGAGATATGTCCAATGAGGGGATCGTTGATATAGTCCCAGGTGCGACCGATAAAGATGGCTGCTGCCGCAATGGCAGGTGCCAGCCCAACCACATCGGTCAGGAAGATGGCAAAGTAGGCAGCGATGATAGTTGACGTTAGACTGAAGCCAATGTCCCCGGCGCCATACATCCATCTTTCACGGTGTGATAGTTTATGCAAAGCGTTTGTCCCTCCCTGGATCCGGGTCATGTCAATCTCCTGGTAATAATAGAGTCTGACGTACTATTTTTAAATTTCCCTGGTCAACTGCCATGATTTGCATATCGAATGAATTGCGAGGATTTTTTGTATAGATGTATCCTATTACCCTGACAACTTCACAACATCGGTAATGACTCTTGATCTCCATGATCATGCTGCCGGCGCTAGAGAGCTATCAAACCGATCGCGATCAACGCCAGGAGGATGCCTATTGTTTGCAGGCGAGTGATGCGCTCTTTCAAGAGCATGCTGGCAAGGAGGACGGTTGAACCCGGGTAAAGCGAACCAAGAACTGCTGCAACGTCCAGGCGCCCAATCTGCCCGCTTTGAATAAAAAATACATTTCCAGCTACATCCATCAAACCGTTCAAGGCGATCAGAGGCCAATGAGGACGTTGAGGCTGCCACGGCTGGCGTGTAATGACGACGAATACCAGCAAGCTTATCATGGATGACGAGCGTGAAGCCACGATCGGCCAGAAAGTGGAGAACTGGCTGGCTTGATACATGCAGATAAAGAACAAGCCGAAAGTCACCCCGGCTGCTGCTGGCAGGGCTAATATTTTCAGGTGGATGGGTGTACCATCTACATTACGCGAGATCAACCAGACAGCTGCCAGCGCCAATACAAAGCCGGTAAAGGTCAAGCTTCCTGGCGAGCCTTTCACTCCTGCGTTGAAAATCACAGGGATGATGGCTGCCACCACACCAGATATTGGTGCAGCTACGCTCATCTGTCCGCCTGCCAGGGCGCGGTAAAGGATCAATATGCCAACCCCTCCACTGATACCCGCAACGCCACCCAGCACCCAACTACGCAGGGGTGGTATCGGCTCTCCCAGCATAACCGCCAGAATCGTGATCAGTACCATCCCTACCGCCTCACCCATAATCACCACACCAAAGACATTCGTGCGTTTTGCAGCCAGACCACCAGTAAAATCGGCTACGCCCCAGGCAACCGCCGAGGCGAGGCCTAGTACTACAGGGATGAACCCGATCACAGCCAGCCCATCCTGGCAGCCCTAGCGCGTTCCAATACACGGTGGGCGCTCCGGATAAGGGGCATATCGACCATCTTTCCATCCAGGGAAAAGGCGCCAGCACCTTCTTTTTGGTGCGCCTCAAAGGCTTCGATCAGCCTCCTGGCAGCGTCGATGGATTCACCATCAGGCGTGAACGCTTGCTGCACCGGTTGGACCTGGCTGGGATGGATGACCTGCTTGCCCGAAAAACCCATCTGCGCGCCAAAGCGGGCTTCTGCAAGGATTTTCTCGATATCGCGGAAGTCGACCGTCACCATGTCGATGGCTTGCAAGTCAAAAGCTGCAGCGGCAGTCACGACCGCACTGCGTGCGTAGAAAATCTCCCAGGCATCGGTCGTGCGGATGGCACCGATGTCGGCAGCGAAATCCTCTGCACCGAAGATCAATGCATCGAGCCGGGGATGTGCGGCAATCTGCGCCAGGTTGAGCATGATTGCCCGGGCATTCTCGACGATGGCGATCAGGCGGATGGATTTGACCGGCCAACCATGGGTCAGTTCGGCAGTTTCTAGCCTGTAACCCACCCAGGTCAATTGCTCGAGGGTCTCGACCTTTGGAACAACGATGCCGTCCGGGTGAGATGGCAGGACAGCCTCCAGGTCTTGTTCTTCGAAACCCGAGCCTATCCGGTTGATGCGCGCCAGGCGCTCGGATCGGCCAAAGTCCAGCTCATGAAGAGCCTGGGCGATCGTCCGGCGCGCCGCCCCTTTGCGATTGAAGGCAACGCCGTCTTCCATGTCCATGCAAATACAATCCACGTCCAGGGTCAGGGCTTTTTCGATCTTATGCCGGTCGTCGCCGGGCATGTAGAGCAATGCTCGTCTGGCACGCATATCTTCTCCTTTGAGGTGATGATAACATTGTTCAATGAAATTGAGTCCAAAAACGTGAATCAAACGCCTGTTTTCCAGTAAAATAAGAGGGTTTGTTGATGAGCAAAAAACCATTCAGGAGGAACTACTGCAATGAGACCCGTGTATGCCATATCGGGAGGTGTTTCAAAATTCGCCAAGACACGTCCCGACAAGACCTTCCAGGCTATTGTCAAAGAAGCCTACGATTATGCGATCGCAGATATCGGGCTGGATTTCCCGACCTTCACCCGCCTGGTTGATGGCTCGGTGGCTTCATATTTTTCAGACCACTTTACCCGCCAGTTGATGGCCGGCATCATGGTGCAGGATTATCTTGGCCTGTGCCCAAAGCCAGGGCACCGCGTGGAGGGTGGAGGTGCGACTGGCGGTCTGTGCTTCCAGGAAGCCTGGAAATCGATTGCCAGCGGGCATATGGACATATGCGCAGCCTATGGCTTTGAGATCATGAGCCATGTTGAAACATGGAAAGGAAATGAGTTTATTGCCCTGGCTTCAGATGCGTCGTTTGACTATCCAGTCGGGGGATTTTATTCGGGCTATTACGCCATGATGGTCACCCGTCACATGAAAGAGTTCGGTACGACCGTCGAGCAGATGGCCCACGTTAGCGTCAAGAACCACATCAACGCTTACCACAATCCATACGCCCAGAAACGCAACCGCTACACCATTCAGGACGTACGCGACGCTCCAATGGTTGCCTGGCCGCTTACCCGCCTGGATATCTGTGTCATGTCCGATGGTGCGGCAGTTACCATCCTGGCCTCGGATGAGGGTTTAAGGAAGCTGGAATCCGCCGGGGCAAGGATCACCCGCCCACTTGCCAGGGTGAGCGGGATCGGTCGCGGCACGGACGCGATGCGGATGGCTGACCGTCCTCACTTTGATTATGATTTCTTCATGGAAAATTACGCCACCGAGCAGGAAAAGAACTCGGATGAGACGAAGGCATATTACAAAAAGCTGTGGGACCACGGCACACGCTACCCTGGCATCCATTCCTTCCGCGCCGGACGCACGGCTGGCAACATGGCCTACAAGACAGCCAACATCCATGACCCATTGCATGAACTGGACTTCATCGAACTACACGATGCCTACACTTCAAGTGAAATACAGACCTACGAGGATATGGGCTTGTGCCGGTATGGCGAAGGGGGTCCCTTTGCTGAGTCTGGCAAGGCTTTCATGCCGGGTATCAATTATGGCTTGAAACTAACCGGTCAACCGGTCTGCCCGGTCAATCCCTCCGGCGGGCTGATCGCCTGCGGACACCCAGTTGGTGCGACCGGCCTGATGCAGGCAGTCTTTGCCATCTGGCAACTGCAAGGGACGATCAAACAACACTTTGGTGATGGGACACTGCAAGTCAAGGACGCCAAACGCGGCGCAATCCACTCGCATGCCGGCACCGGCACGTATGTAACAATATCAGTCCTGGAACGTGAAGGTTAAAGGAGGTATGTCATGACCAAGCTCCCCGATCGACGTGAAGAAACCCTGGGCGGTTACATCGTCCACGGCATACCATTCCCGGCGGATACCGAGCCGGATTCCCTTGCCTTCCTGAAGAAAATGGCTCCCATCCTGATCGAACAGGATTACAAGATCACGTATTTACACTCCTACGGGCAGGACAGCCCCTGGTTCGCAGCCCTGGCGAACAAACGCTTCATTGCCAGCCAGGAACCGAAGACAGGCTATACCTATGCCAACCCACGCGGTCACGACATGTACTCCGGTGAGGAGACGAAGTGGATCGATATCACCGACCGCCCGGCAAAGGTACATGCTTTCACGGTCTGCCACTTCGGCTCGGAGGAATTCCTGCCTGAGACCCCCTTCGTGTTGGCGCTGGTCGAGATTGAGGGAGTTAATACCCTCTTCCTTACCCGTTTAATGGGTGTTGACCCATTCGAGGCTTCCCTCGACTGGATCGGCATGGAAGTGCGCCCGTACTTCTTGCGCAACTCGAAGCTCAAGCCAACGGACATGTACTTCTCGCCGGCAGAGAAGAGCTAACCGGATGAGCGAATACGAAGCACTTGGTGAACTATCGAAGATAGCGGCAGGTGCGTCAGATTATCGCTTGTGATAGGATGCGCATGGATTTCTCCAGGATCACTGACAACCTGTTCATTGGTACGACCCCGACAGCGACCGATTACGGCTACCTGCGCGAGCTGGGCGTGGAACTGGTGATCAATATGCGTTTTGAACACCGCCTCGTCCCTGATGCGCACAATCCGCCGTTGGAAGTACTCTGGCTGCGCACCATCGACAGCCCGCTCTTCCCGATCCCGATCCGAACCCTGGTGCGCGGCGCGAAGGCTGCTCTTGGAAAGATCCGTTCCGGTGGGAAGGTCTATGCCCACTGCGCAGGAGGCCGGCACCGGGGAGCGGCGATGGGAGCGGCGATCCTGGTCGCACAGGGATATGCCGCTGAAACAGCCATGCAGCTGATCAAAGACTACCGCCCCAGCGCGGACCCCTTTGTGTTTTACATCCGCAGGCGCATCCTGCGATTCGCACGGCAGTGGCAGGCAATAGAAAAATCAACATTGGTTTACCAAGAAGAAGAGGTATGAACCTGAAGTATGCCGGATATGTGCTATTGCCTATCCTGGCTATCCTCCAAATCACTGCCTGCAGCGGGATCAACACAGCCATACTCACCCCGGCAACAACCGACATGCAGCCGGTAACACAACCTCCGCTACCGTCCCCGACACCGCACGATCCTCTCAATCTATCGTCAACGACAACTTCTCTGCCAGCAGGCATCAGAATTCAAGGAGGCGTCACTGTCAATGGGATGAGCCTGGCAAATGTGAAGATCTACCGTAGCTTTGCCTCTTATCCCGGCGTGCTGGTAGCGACGACCGGAGAGGATGGCTATTACCAGGCGGATTTTATGCCAATTCCCGGTGATGAGATGTTGACCATCTGGGCGGTATTGGAGGGATATGGCTTTACCCCGGAGAACTACTTTTGGCGGCACTATCGTGGGTATGAAGAAAGGATCCTTGATTTTGAGGGAGTTCCCATCACCCAGATACCAGATTTTGCTGATACACCCATTCCAACACCATAGGCATCTCATATAACCAAAAAAACGTAATCGGGTTCCCTTCAGGAAGCCGTTTCTTCAATTTTTCACACACCCACCATCTTCGCCACCGTCACTCCCTCACCGCCCTCTCTGGGATCCCCTTCTTCAAAGGAGGCTACATGCGGGTGAGCCTTGAGCGCTTTACGAACCACCTGGCGCAGCCTGCCGGTCCCTTTGCCGTGGATGATGCGGACGAAGGGCATGCCGGATAGATAAGCCTGCTCGAGGTAGCGGTCAAGCATGTCCAGGGCGTCATCAGCGAGCTGGCCGCGCAGGTCGAGTTCCATACCCGGGGAGGGACCATGGATCACGGACGATGGAGCATGGACGGCAGATGATGGATCGAGGTTAATAGCCTGCGGTCCTTCAGCAGCCGACAGTCCTTCAGATGTATGCTGAAGTTCTCCCAGGCGCGCCCGTACACGCAGCGAGCCGATCTGGACCTCGGCGTCATTCTCACCCAGGGCGGTCACCACGCCGTCTTTTTTTAGTGTGCGGACGTGGACCCTGTCACCCAAACGGAGAGGTCCTTCCAGAGTTTTCATCTTTGATCTATGGGGGACAATGGGTTGTTGCACTTTCTCCTCGATGGCCTCAGCCTGGGCTATGACCGGTTTCAAGATCTCGAGAGGCTGGCGTCTCTTTTGCAGCTCGCGGCGTGTCTCCTGGATCTCGGTTTGCAGGGCAGAAACTTCGGCTTCCGCCTCGGAGCGGGCTTTTTCGAGCACCTCCTGGCGCTCGTCCTCGATCTTTTCCAGGCGTTCATTTAACTCACGACGCAAGCGATGGGCTTCGATACGGGCACGTTCGGCTTTCTCGCGATCCTTGCGGGCGAGCCGGCGCTGGCGGTGGATCTCATCCAGCAGGTCGTCGGCGCGCAGGTCGTCCGGGTTGACCTCGCTCCTGGCTACCTCAAGGATGGTCTCGGGGAGCCCGAGGCGCTCAGCAATCGCCAGGGCATTGGAGCGGCCGGGAAGCCCGATCGTCAGCCGGAAGGTGGGACGCAGGGTGCGGATATCAAATTCAAGCGAGGCATTCACCACGCCCGGAGTGACATGGGCGAAGGTTTTGAGCTCGGGGAAGTGGGTAGCAACCAGGGTGGTGACGCCAAGCCCGAGCAGGTGTGCCAGGATGGCGCGCGCCAGGGCAGCGCCCTCCTGCGGATCGGTACCTGCGCCGAGTTCATCCAGGATGACCAGGGAACGCCTGTCAGCCTTCTTCAGGAGGCGGCTGATGTTGGTGATGTGACCGGAAAATGTCGAGAGCGACTGCTCGATGGACTGCTCATCGCCGATATCTGCCCAGACCGCCTGAAAACAGGAAAGCTCCGAGCCGGACCGTGCCGGTATGTGCAAACCGGACTGCGCCATCAGCACCAGCAGGCCAACCGTCTTGAGCGTGACGGTCTTGCCGCCGGTGTTGGGGCCGGTGATGACCACGGCGAAGGTCTTAGGGTCAAGGTCAACATCAACGGGTACCACGGTTTTGGGGTCGAGCAGGGGATGGCGGGCGTGGAGGAGTTTGACCACAGACGACGGATGATGGACGATAGAAGGAGGAGCCTGGACAACAGACGATGGACCATGGTCAATGGTCTGCCGCTGAGGGTCTAATTGATGGAGGACCGGTTCGGAGGCATCGATCTCCTCGGCGTATTTGGCTTTGGCAAAGACCAGGTCCAGGTCGGCAAGAGCCTCCACACCTGTGATGAGCTCGACTGCATTGATACCGACCTGGGCTGAGAGTTCAGCCAGCACACGGCGTTCCTCATCGCGCTCGGCAAGCTGCAGTTCACGATAGGTGTTATTGAGCTCCACTACGGCGAGCGGCTCAACGAACAGGGTCGCGCCCGAAGAGGACTGGTCATGGATGATGGACTTGATGCGCCCCTTGAATTCGGCCCGCAGCGGGATGACGTAGCGACCGTCGCGCTGGGTGATGAGCACTTCCTGCAGCATGGCTGATGTTTTCGCGTCGGTGAGGTATTTCTGCAGCCTGTTCATCAAGCGGTCATGTGAGACGCGCAGTTCGGAGCGGATGGAAGCCAGCTTTGGGGAGGCACTGTCGAGAACTTCACCACGCTCCGAGATGGTCCTGGAGACGGCATCCACCAGCCCGAGCGTGGATGGCAGGTTGAGGGCGATATCGCTCAAGCGGGGTGTTTCGGTTGTTGTGCGCCCCAGGGTCTGCTTGAGGGTGCGCATGGCGATCAGGGTATTCTTAACCTCGAGCAGGTCAGCCGGCTCGAGCACGCCGCCGCGGGCTGCCAGGTCGACCTGCGGTCGGATATCACGGGCGCCACCGATGGTCACCTCGTGAGTGGTGAAGAGGTGACGGGCCTCACTGGTCTCAGCCTGGCGTGCGCGCGCGAGATCAAGACTGGTCGTGGGTTCGAGCTGGCGCGCGAGCTCAACCGAGGCGCTGAAATCACAGTGGGAGGCAAGGCGCTCGAGGATCTTCTGGTATTCAAGAACGCTGAGGGTCTTGGGGTCCATGGCAGGTGAATTTAACCACAAAGGAGACCGGCGGCATAGAGGCAGGGTGAATATGCTAGATGGAGATAGGAGATATGAAAAAGGGTTTCTGCAGCGCTGAGTTCAACCGCAGGATTGAAACTGCCCCACCCCACCCCTGCACCCTCAAAACCAGTCGGGTGTCCACAGGGTACGCCCTTTGGGCTTGCTTCGCGACCCCTCCCCAGAAACGTGAATGACAGGTTAGCCATCAATCCATTTCTGGGGAGGGGGATTATATTAATAAGGGGACAGGGGGCAGTAATTCGCCCCCTGTCCCCTTTGAGAACCCCAACCCCGAATGAGGTTGACCGCAGAGACAGGTGTTGGCTACAGGGGTAGCAGTTCCTCATGGGTGCGAGTCCCACAGAATGCGATGAGTGTGCCGTGCCGCAGGAGTTTTCCAATGTTTAGCTTGGATTGAGCCTGAACAACCTATTGTCTTTATGACTGATTTTTTGTATACTGATCATGAGAAATATTCGAGCAGGATCGGAGAGGTGATCCCCTCCCAGCCTCCCATAATTACGGCAGCGAAAGGTTGGACCTGATGAAGAGTACTCAAGTCATATTTTGGGGAGTGCTACAGAGAGTGATGGTTCGGGAGGATTTGTATTTTTCTACGATAATTAGATATGAGTTGAGACCTTCGGTTAGTATTGTGTTCGGGTCAGGAGGCACAAACACATTAAATTATTATGATTAAAGATTATCACTATTCTAAAAAAATGAGGGTCTTTAAGAGTATTGGAAAGATTGTAGCAATATATACAATTCTCTTGAACATTGTAATTTTATTTATTAGCTTTCCTGATTTTTCTAACAGGGAAATTATTTTAATCGTAGGGATATTGATAATAACAATATTTACTGTTTATATTATTTATTCCTGGCCAGATGTACGCATAGATGAAAAATCATTATTTATAGAATTTCTATGGAAACGGATCAGAATAAACATAAGCGACATCATTAATATTAAACGTGTCAATAATGTTCCATTTGGTGCTTGGTTGATAAGTGCGAATGGATTAACTCCATTTCATCGTCTATATGGGATTCAATATGGTATGTGTTTAGATCCAAGTTTCCTGATATGGTCAAATTTACTAGACAAAGAAGGGTTACTTCAGGAGATACAAAATCAGATAAAATTGTCTCCATAAAGGGACACTTAGCGGAGAGACCCGAGCACATCAGAAAAAACTTGTATATAGTATCAACATATGATATTATGCCATTGTGGACAGCAAACACCACAAGACAATGGAATCCATCTTCGAGAAGCCAGAGCGTGCGAATATCGCCTGGAAAGACATTGAATCCCTTCTGGTGTCATTAGGTGCAGAGATATCCGAAGGCAGAGGGTCAAGAATTCGGGTAGCGCTTAACAAGGTGCGGGCTGTGTTTCACCGACCACATCCACACAAAGAAGCCAGCAGAACATTGGTAAAGTCGTTACGTCGTTTCCTGGAAGAAGCAGGAGTAAAGACATGATGGAATATAAAGGATACATTGGCAAGGTTGAATTCGATAGTGAAGCGGAAATATTTCATGGGGAAGTTATCAACATACGCGATGTGATCACATTCGAGGGTAGTTCTGTCGAAGAGTTGAATCAGGCATTTAGAGATTCGGTTGATGATTACCTGGAGTTTTGTACCATACGAGGCGAAGAACCCGAGAAGCCATTTTCGGGAAAGTTCGTTATTCGCCTATCACCTGAATTACATCGCGAGGCATTCATCAAAGCCAGGTTGTCTGATAAAAGCCTGAACAGCTGGGTTAGTGAGGTGCTGGAAAAGGCCGTCAAGAGGTAAACAGGCATAATAGCCGAGAAAACAGCGGCACCAAAGATAGGCTGCAAACAGTATGCAATCCCGCACCTTTCCCTGTTCGGGGACAGTCGTTAGAGATTTTCGATCTTTACAAGAAACCTCCAGCGTGTATTTGGGGGAGGTGACCAGAGTATGGAGGATGGTACGATGCTTGAACACAACTGCAGGCAGAATGTAGTTGCAACCTTCGGTCAGTATCGTGCACGAGTCACCCCCTTCAGGGACGCTTCGCGGGGAGACCCGAACACATCAAATATCCTTCGTATAGAAGGGAAGTCCAGCCAGGAGGTTCCTAAAGGGGGTGGATTTGCTAATATATGATTTCCTCACCTAATCGATCTGATACACCTTCAACACCTCATCCCCATAGTGATTGATGACCTTGACCGCGATCTTGCCGGACTTCGGCGGATCGAAGGGATAGGATGTAGTTGAATACAATGCGCTCCAGGCAGACTCATCGATCTCGGCACGCAGGGCGCGCTGGAGTTTTTCGTAGGGTTCGTCTGCGCCGGTGAAGTAGGCGTGACGGACGATGAAGGTTTCCTCGTTGTAATCGGTATCGATGAACCAGCAGGCGATATCATCTGTGGAGTTGGAGCGTACCTCGCCCGTCGTCGGGTCGTAGACGTCCAGACCCTTGAGATGGACGGTGATCCTGCCGTCCTTCTTTTGGATCTCCAGGTCCGGCTCGCCGAAGACCATGAACAAGTTACCGGTGCCGGTCTTCTTGAGTAGTTCGTCGCCCATGACCAGGTCAGGGTTCATGTGCGCCGGCAGGACGGTCAGTTTGCCGTAGCGTTTGGCTTCTTCGCTGACGTGCGGGTCGAAGGCGAAGCCGCAGACGATAAGCAGGTCAAATTCGACACCCTTGAGGGCTTCCTTGGCGGCTTCCTTGACCTGTTCCGGGCCGACGGTGCCAAGTTCGGGGCCGATGCTGACGGCTACGCGGCGGGATGTGCCATCTTTTTCGGTGTACTCCCCAGCGGCGTGGATCCAGATGCCAGCGTAGGGTTCGAGGCGGTCGAATTTCAGGCGTTCGTTCTTGATAGTGTTCTGGACGCCGGAGAGGCGCAGGTTTTCGATGATCATCCCGGCGAAATCCTGGGTGTGGAGGGCATCTTCGCGGTAGGCGGTGGAGGGGTCGTCGGGGGCCAGGACGCGGTGCGGGGAAAGGCTTTCGACGGTGAACGGCCCGGCGACGCGGATGCGGCGGGGTTCTTCGTAGGGCTGGTCGTAGAGGAACTCGGTGTCTGCCCGGCGGGCGATGGAGGCGTCGATTTCCTTTTGACGATCACGGCGGAGGTTACAGTACTCCTGGAGCAAGGGCGACTCACCCCTTCCTGGGACGATGTGAGTCGCCCCTACGCGCGGGATTTCCCATTCCTGCCAATCTTTGCCTTCCGCGGTGTTGATCTGGGGGCGCAGGGCTTCGAGGCGCGGCTGGTATTTGGCGTGGATGACATCGATCTCTTCGTTGTTGGCGATGGACTTGAGCGTGACGTGCGGGACACGTTTGTAGACGAAGCCGCGTTTGATGTCGCCTGTAGTACCGCCCGTAGTAACGACTTCAGTCGTTCCTTCTTCAGCGGCAAATGAGCGACTAAAGTCGCTACTACCAATTTCGCGTTCTTTCTTGCGCCCTTCGTAAGAATCGGCCAGCAGGTAGTACGGGAAGCGCCTGGCCATGAGACGGGTGCGCGCCAGGGCGATGGCGACGCGCGAGGTATCGATGGTGATCCAGCGCCGGCCCCACTGCTCAGCGACATAGGCCGTAGTGCCTGAGCCACAGGTGGGGTCGAGGGCAAGGTCGCCGGGGTCGGTGGTCATTTGAATACAACGTTCGATAACCTTGGTGTTTGTTTGAACAACATATATATTTGCATCACGTCCAATGCCACCAGATTGGGTATCTCGCCAAAGACTTGTGGTTGGTGAATATGGAAAATCAACGAAATATCTTTTGTATAGCAGCGAATTACTCTTTGGAAAAATACGACCAGCAATTCTTAACCGCTCAAGACCGCTGAGATTTGTTTTCCAACCACCTGTTTTGGGCAAATACTCCTTGCCATTGAAAACAAAGGCTTGACTGGTTGTTGTACTCGCACTTCGAGATGTCAAATTGTCTAAAATTACAAGTTTGGCACTTTCACTTGGGCTCTCAGAACTATCAATAATTTCGCCATCAATCTCAAATCTTGAAAAAGCCGATTCAGTTACAGTTTCATAATCTTTGGGTATCCAAATTTGTCTAAACTTTGTTTGCTCTTTTGATTTGCCATACCAGAGCAAATTGTCAGTAACAGTAGATAAAAATTGGGTTGTTTGGCTCGTCGTTGTGACAAAAAGGATTTGAGATATGAAATTCTCGCTGCCAAAAACTTCATCTAAGACAGATCGCACCAAATGTACATTCTCGTCGCCAATCTGCACGAAAATACTGCCGCTGTCGGTCAGCAGTTCGCGCGCCACGACCAGCCGGTCGCGCAGGTAGGCCAGGTAGGAATGGATGCCCAACTGCCAGGTATCGCGGAAGGCCTTCACCTGCTCGGGCTGGCGGGTGGCGTCTTCGGCCTTGCCATCCTTCACGTCGCGTTTGCGGGTCGAGACCTGCCAGTTCGAGCCGAACTTGATGCCGTAGGGCGGATCCAGGTAGATCATCTGCACCTTGCCCTTGAGTCCCTCTTTCTCGGCCAGGGAGGTCATTACCAGCAGGGAGTCGCCCAGGATCATACGGTTCGACCAATGTTGGTCGTGATGGTAAAAGTCCACGCGCTCCTCGAAGGGCAGACCGTTGAAGTCGGCGAACAGCATCGGCTGGTAGTCACGACTTAAGTCGTTACTACGCCGCACCAATTCGATGATCGCCTGCGGCTTGATGTGTTCCTGGATGTAGACCGGCACGGCCGGCACGACCAGGTCTTCAGCATCCTGCTCGTCCTTGCCCTTCCAGACTAGCTGCGGGTCGAGCGACGGGTCGCGCGGGTAGAACACGGTCTTCGGTTTCTTCTCATCCTCGGCGATGAAGTCACGCAGCTCCTCGGTCGGGATGTTGGCGCGCTTATCACCATGCTTATGGGATGTTATCGGAATCGGGGTTGAAGGTTTCTTAGGGGACATTTCTTATCCTCACGATGTAGTAACGACTTCAGTCGTTGATGAGCGACTAAAGTCGCCACTACGCAGATCTGCCAATGATGAGACAAAATAACGACAACAGTTGTTAATCATCCCAACCTTTACCAAAATCACCTGGCGGGAAAACGCGCCACTTCTCTTTTAGCCACTCGCGCCCTTGATCTTCATAATAAAGACCCAGGCTCGACCATGTCCATTCATATACATCTGAGACACAACCATGTTTCACTGGGTTGGAGTGAATATAATTCAACGCTCGATAATAATGTGCTTCGTCACGGATCATACGGTCGGCGAACTTGTACCACACCCGTCGCTTACCTGTCTGTCCATCAGCTAGATTCCACTCCCGCGAGGTAACGCCATGTAATTGTTTGAGCGCAGAGGAAACATGTTCAAGTGATGCGACACCTACCAGAAAATGATAATGATTTGTAAGAATGACCCAGCCAACAATGACTGCTTGAATTTCCTGCATGGCTGCCAGTAAGCGTTTCTCAAAGTCCGTGCGGCGTTCCGGTGTGTTCATGATAGGTTGATGCTCATAATTGGCTGCTGTTATCAAATAATAGCCTTCGTCTCGAAAGGGATGTGGCGGCGCGTGTAATGGATAATTCTTCTCGCGCCGTTGGTGCAGGATTTCTTCTTGTTGTTCATAAGTTAGATTTCGGTATTCGTAATGCATAATATTTTCAAGCGACTAAAGTCGCCACTACGACAACGAAGAAATGATTATGTAGTAACGACTTCTGTCGTTATACTACTTTGCGCTAACTCCGCTATCACTTGCGGCTTGATGTGTTCCTGGATGTAGACCGGTACGACCGGCACAGCCAGCTCTTCAGCATCCTGCTTATCCTTGCCCTTCCAGACCAGTTGCTGGTCTAGCGACGGGTCGCGCGGGTAGAGCATAGTCTTGGGCTTCTTCTCGTCCTCAGCGATGAAGTCACGCAGTTCCTCGATGGGGATATTGGGGCGCGTGTCCGCGTGCGTGTGGGAGGAGATGGGGATTGAAGAAGTGCTTTTTCTTTTAGGTGACATAATTCAATCCTAACTTAATGGAACAAAAATTAAGCGGTTACCGGGTTATTGGGCATTTCATCCCAAGTCCGCCCTTCTAACATTCGACCGTTTTTCTTCTTATTAAGTCCACCCCATTGCTTGAAAAAGAAGGGGACTTCGACTTTCTGACATTGATTGCGAATGTCAATCACCCAATCGCGGTCAACAGGGCGGGCTTTCGGACCAGACTCACCACCGACGATTACCCAGTTAATATTCTCAAGATTCAGTCTCGGTATGGGGCCGAGGAGAGGTTCAAGGGAAATGAATTTAACTATTGCACCGGTTTGCCTGAGGTGATCGATTCTAGAAGAATATTTTTCGAGTTCTACGCTGACACCCATCCAAATGTTTGGCGCCCATTCGAGCTTTGGGGAGAGTTCGATCAGGCGTTCCGACCGTTTGGTAAGGACCTGGAACTGATGCCAGTTCGCCCGGTGCATCACGTCGAATACTTGCTCGATGAAAGCCAACGGTACATCTTTAATGAACAGATCGCTCATAGAATTTACGAAGATGGTCTGCGGCTTTTTCCAATGAAGGGGCAATTCCAAAGCGTTCTCATGCAAGGTCAGTTTAAAACCATTTGCGTAGTTGAGCTGGCCCATCACCTGCAATCGCCGGGCCATGCGCTCGGCATAACAATGCTTGCAGCCCGGGCTGACCTTGGTGCAACCTGTAAGGGGATTCCAAGTAGAACCTGTCCATTCAATAGTAGAGTTGATTGCCATGTCACGCAGCTCCTCGATCACGGTACTTATTGAAGATTTGCCCCACTATTTTCTTGGCGACGGGATTCTGCGATGCAAAGAACAGATAATACACCACAGCATTCTTTGAATTCCGCATTGGTATGGGCTCTGGCACATATGCGAATCCGGCGACTTTCTGCATCCGTTCTCGAAAAGCCTCGGCGATGATAATGTTAGGCTGTTTGACCGGAAATCCAAAGAGGTTCCCCCTCGTGTCGTAGGCAATTGTCCGCCACGAATCATCACCCCAAAAGGCGGTCATTCGCTCAGCCTGTGCCGGATCGACAGCATCGGGATTTCTCCATAAGACATTTCTGTTCATATCCGCCACCGGAAAGTTGAGGAAGATCTCCACGCTTCGCATGTGGCCGGCCGTCGCAATAACATCCCAATTTAGATGCAACCCATAGGGGTCCAGAAGGCACAAGGCTCGACGATAATCCTCGTAACGCGCATGTGGAAATACGTCTTGTAAAAGGACTCGATTGCAATCGCCTTCGTAAACCCGAACGGTAGGATTTGCCTTGGCAATTGCTCGGAGCGAATCGGCCTTATCCCTGTCAAGATCAATGAGATTATATTCCTTGAAAGGCGGATAAATCAGGAGAGCATTGAGGGCACTCCCTGCCACATACTCTCCGGTGGACCTGGAGACATCAACGCCCGCCCCGGCAAATGCATCGATGTAGAGGTGATCGAAAGATGGATTCCTTTGTGCTGAAAGAATCTTAGAGTAGGCGGCTGCATATTCTGCGATGATATCTAGCTTGACCTCACTCCAATAACCGATCTGATCGAATTCCACGTTCATAATCCCTCCCTAGATTTCGCCTTTTGATCGAGAACACTGAGAAGTATATTCTTCGCATCCCACGGATCCACGATCTCGATGAACGCCCAACACCCGAAGCCGCCGTGGTTGTTGACCGCCGGCACCCACAGGGTACGCGCCGTCGAAACCTTGGCAGCCTTCTCTTTCTTCGCCTCACCGCTGACCTCCAGGATCAAGTGCAGCAGGTCATCCGGACCATGGCCGTTGTCCAGGTTGATGAGATAGTCAGGGATATAAGAATGTTCATGGCCGTCCAGCGTGTAGGGGATGGTGAAGCCCAACTGGAAGTTCTTGGCGTAACAGACTACCTCGTCCATCTCTTCAAGCGTCTCGGCCAGTTTGGCCTCCCAGCCGCTGTCGAGTACCACATGCGAGATATGGCACTTATCCGGCCGGGTGCGGTATACGTCGCGGGCGGTGTCGAAGTCCACATAGCGGGTGGAGCCGATCATATCGAACGGGCGCAGGATGGGCAGCAGGGTCTTATCCTCGGATGTGGAAGCGACGATGGCCTGGTAGATCTTATCGGCCGCGTTGTGAGCGAACTCCACCATCAGGAGCATTTGCGGGAAGGCGTTGTCCTTGCAGGTCAGGCATTCCTTCCGCCAGCGCCGGACGATGCCGGTCAACTGCGGGAACAGCCAGGGCTTGAGGTTGCCGTAGGTGTCCTTGAAATAGCGATCTAACAGCAGAGCCGCCAGGCGGAAGTCCAGTTCGTGCAGGCGTTTGTCCTTCAGCCCGTACAGGTCATGGAAACTCGACTCCCCGATGATGGACTGCATCTCGGTTTTGGTCGGCACATCGGCGGTGGAGATTGCCATCCTGGAATCCGGCGTGAATGCCGCATTAAGACGCTCGCCTTTCAACTCATAGCGGTAGCCGACGAGGCGCGGGAAGGTCATCTCACAGGCGATGCGCTCTTCCAGTGCACGCACCCGCGTTGGCGTCGGGCCAGGCTTTGGCTCGACAGCCGAGCCGGCGCTGGGGATGAACGAGAACGGGACGCCGTACACCTCGGCATAGTCCGGCTCGAAACGTCCTTCCGCGTTCGTGGCATAACTCCGGCGGCGCAAGCCGCGACCGACCACCTGTTCGCACAGCAACTGCGTTCCGAAGGCGCGTACGCCCAGGATGTGCGTGACAGTGCTGGCGTCCCAGCCCTCGGTCAGCATCGAGACCGAGACCACGCAGCGCACCTGCTCGCCCAGTTTGCCGGGTTTGCCGACCGTGTTCATCACCTCGCGCAAGGTGTCCTCGTCGGTCAGGTTTTCGGCGTCCCGGCCGGGGAAGCGCGCCCGGTACTCGTCTTTGAACTCTTCGATTTCAACGGCGGCGATCTTCTTGAACTCGTCGCTCATCGCCTCGCCGGACTCCAACTGCTGGCTGTCGATCAGGATGGTGTTCGGGCGGGCGCTCCAACGACCGTCAGCCACGTTGCTGAACAATTCCAGTTTCCCCGGCACGTTGACAATGGTTCCATCCGGCAGGGTCTTCTCCCAGCCGGCGATGTATTCGAAAACAATTTTGGAGACATTGGTGTTATTGCACACCACGATGAAGACCGGCGGGGTTTGGCCGCGCTCGCGACCTTCAGCATTTTGCTCCCATTGCTTGAAATATTTGATGTAATTGCTGTACAGGCTTTGCAGCGCGCCTTCCAACTCGACCGGCAGCACCGGGTCGCCGGCGAATTCCTCGGTCTTGCGGCCCTTTTTGGGCAGGCTCTCACGGATGCGCAGCCACAAGTCGCGGTAGGTGGGCTGCTCGCCAGTCATCGAGTCGTCCGCCACCGGCACGCGCGGCACCTTGACGATGCCCGATTCGATGGCGTCGATCAGCGAGAAATCCGAGACGACCCATGGGAAGAGCGTTCCTTCCGAGTAACCGGAACCACGCAGGAAGAACGGCGTGGCCGATAGGTCGTACACCATCCTCACACCGATTTTCTCCTTGACGGCTTCCAGTCCGGAGATCCAGATGCGGGCTTCTTCTTCCCGTCGTTCGGCCTCCCGGCGCTCGTCGCCGGTCAGTTTTTCTTCGTCCTCTTCCACCTTGCGCCGATAACAGTGATGAGCCTCGTCGTTGATGACGACGATGTTCTTCTTGTTGCCCAATTCCCGGCAGACGCGCCGCACCATCTGGTCGGGCGTCTCGGTGAAGGGGCTGCCGTTTTTCTGCTTCAGGATTTCCTTGGTCAACTTCCCGGCTGCCACACGTTCGCGTTGCTTGAAGGCGTGGAAGTTGGTGATGACCATCTTGACCTTGCCCAGCTCGGTCAGCAGTTCTGGCGGCACCAGGTCATGCAGGCGGTAGTAGTTATTGGGGTCGTTGGGGAGTAAAACACGCAGCCGGTCGCGGATGGTGATGCCGGGGGTGACGATCAGGAAGGTATCCGAAAAGCGCGCATCCTGCAAGTTGGCCAGTTTGTTCAGCGTCTGCCAGGCGATCAACATTCCCATCACCAACGTCTTGCCGGAGCCGGTGGCCATCTTGAAAGCGATGCGGTAGAGCAAGGGATTCGATCGGGCGTTCTCCTCCCGCAGGCGGTTCTCGATCCAGGCCTCTCCATACTTCCCGGCCACTTCCGCAATCCAGATGGCCGTCTCCAGCGCCTCAATCTGGCAGAAGAACAACTTGCGCTCGCGTTCTGGGCGTTTCCAGTATTCCAACAGGCGGGCAGTCGTTTTGGTGATGCCGACGTAGCCGCCTCGGCGCCATTTCGCCACCCCCTCGCGAATCTGATTGATCAGGCGGTTCTCTTCGATCCGGTCGGTGGTCCATTGGGTTTCGGGTAACTCTAACTGTCTCGCGCTTCTTTTTTTCGGTCGGGGAATTGGAACAAAGTACTCGCTGATACGGCGGGATTCAACGATTTCGTCCGTGATGCCCTCATCAGTGAACTTGAAATGCCTTCGAGGTTCTTCGAAAGGGGAGTTGATGATGGGGTTTTCGATAACTACCTGAGGCATGTTCTATTCACTTTCGGATACTGCCCCCGAATGCAAGCATTATTTATATTATATAACGATTGGACCGATTACATCCCTAATAAAGCCTGCAACCTGGCAGGATACAAGCTGTATCATCCTGACGAGCACCTAACCGAATATCTATGACTGCCCTTGCATGCCTCCCACCCCTGGTTGTCTACGGTCCCGCGGAATATATGTATTCCGTTCCATTTCCGGTTGTGGGATTGACCTGGAAGACATCCAGGGTCAGGGTTTGGCTAGGTTTGATGTCCACCGAGCCGGAAAAGTCGGCTGTATAGTTACCGGAGGCATTCGCATGAACCAACTTCTGATACCACACATCAGTGCTGACCATGTATAGCTTAACCATTTAATACGCCAAGGAGAATTACGATTGTTATCCACGCCACCCCCGCTGTAATGATTGATGATGCATACAAGGTGTTCAGGATTCGATCATCATTTCTCATTTCCACCTCCTCGACCAAAGAAATGATCAGATCATAATTAAGTTTTCAGCCCTTTCTGAAAACTTGTATAGTCATTATATCATCAGGCAGCACTTTACATAGCATGGACTTTTTTAGAAGTTTCGGGCAGCACCAGCGGCACATCCAGGAATGGATGGCTGACCACCTGCACCGGCCAGCCGTAGGCTTGCGAGATTAGCTCCCCCTGCAGGACTTCCCCTGGCTTCCCCACCGCGATCACCTGCCCTTCCACCAGCAGGGCGATCCGGTCAGCGTAACGTGCTGCCAGGTTCAGGTCATGCAGCGCTAGGAGGACTGCCAGATCATCACGATGAGCCAGGTCGGTGACCAGCTCCAGCAGGCTGGCCTGATACTGCAGGTCCAGATGGGCGGTCGGCTCGTCGAGCAGCAGGATCGGCGTAGTTTGCGCCAGGGCGCGCGCCAGCAGCACCCGCTGCTGTTCCCCCCCTGAGAGCTCACCAATGCGCCGTTCTCTCAGTTCAAGGGCGTTCACCCGTTCCAGTGCGTGGATTACCTTGTCTTCGTCTGATGCTGAGAGCTGCCCCAGGAAATTCAAATAAGGCGTCCGTCCCAGCAATACCGTCTCCCAGACCGTGAATGCCGGGGGCAGAGAAGCCACCTGTGGGACGACAGCCAGGCAGCGGGCACGCCGCATGGGAGGCAGCACTGCCAGGTCATACCCATTGGTGCGGATCATGCCATTTTGAATTGGGATCACCCCGCTGACCGCCCGGATCAGCGTGGACTTGCCGGCACCGTTCGGCCCGATCAGCGCCAGCACTTCCCCGGATCGTACTTCCAGTGACACGTCCTGCAGGACGCGACGCTGGCCGTAGGATACGGTTAATCCTTCCATCCACAACATTACTCTGTTCCCTGCCTTCCCGCCTGCCTATCCAATCACTTCACCAATACCCCTGGTTCTTCGCCCGGCGCAGCACCCACAGGAAGAACGGCGCCCCGGCCAGGGCGGTGACGATACCGACCGGCAGCTCCTGCGGCCTGAGCACGACCCTGGCAAGCACGTCTGCGACCAGCAGCCCGCCAGCCCCACCCAGGATGCTCAAGGGTATCAACCGCCGGTAGTCCGTCCCGAACCACAGGCGCATGACGTGGGGCGCGATCAAGCCGATGAAACCGATAATGCCGGCAAACGAGACCGCCGCAGCCGTGGTCAACGAGGATGCCAGCAGGATGATGGTCTTGGCGCGTGATACAGGCAGTCCCAGCTGCTGGGCCTGCTCGTCCCCGAACTGGAGCAGGTTAATGGCGTGCCCGCTCACCAGCAAGATGCCCATGCCGATGACCAGGTAGGGGAGCAGGGTCAGGACGGCATCCCAGCCGGTCAGGCTGACCCCGCCCAGCAGCCAACCCAGCGCGCGCCGCACCTCGCCGGTTGAGCGCAGCATCAGGTACGAAGTGAGGGCGGTGGCAAAGGAGGAGAACGCCACACCCGCCAGGATCAGGTTGGTGATGGGGATGGTGCGCCCGACCTGCGCCAGCCAGTACACCAGGAAGACCGTCAGCAGCCCGGCGATGAACGCCGCCAGCGGGACAGCCATCAATCCCCAAAAAGAATAAGGCCAGCGTATCGACATGGCGATCACTGCACCCAATCCAGCCCCCGAAGCCACGCCGATCAGGTAAGGGTCCGCCAGTGGGTTCCGGAAAAGCCCCTGGTAGGTGGCACCGCTGCCTCCCAGGGCTGCGCCGGTCAGGGCGATCAGCATAGTGCGCGGCAGGCGGATGCGGCTGATGATAAAGGCGAAGGTTTCCAGCGCCGGAGGGAGATTACCTGTCAGCTTGCCAACCAGCACTCTCCACAGGTCAAGCGGCGCGATGAATACCGATCCGACGGCAACCGAAAGGACGATTGCCAGGAAGAGGAAGGAAAGTGTGAGGATCAGTGACCGGCGCATGAAAAAGATATTAAGGCAAACAAGATGCCTGCGTTCAGGTTGAGCCCGCGGCGGGCTTATTCAAGCACACCAGGGTGGAGCAGCTTTGCCAGCGCCTCCAGCCCATCCACCAGGCGCGGACCGGGGCGGCTGACCAGGTTATCGTCAAACGGGAAGACCTGGTCGTTCTGCACCGCAGTCAGGACCTCCCAGCCGGGGCGGCTCTTGACCGCCTCGACGGTCACGCCAAAGAGAGAATCGCCGAGCAGTATGATGCTCGGGTTATAGACAACCAGCTGCTCCAGGCTGATCTGCGCCCACTGACCTTGAAGCGAGGCGCCAACATTGAAACCACCAGCCCGGTCGATGAGCAGGTCCACGAACGTGCCGGGACCGGCTGTATACGGCTTTGCCGGGTCAGTGGAATCCAGCTCGTAAAAGACTGTTGGACGGTAACTGAGCGGAGCAATCTTCTCATCCACTGCCTGGACCCGTACGATGAGCGATTCCACCAGGGCTGCTGCTTCGGTTTCATGCCCGGTCAGCCTGCCGACGGTTTCGAGATTAGCGTACATCTCCTCGAGGGTGGCTGGATTGGGTAAAAAGTAGACCGTCAACCCCAGTTCTTCCAGAGAAGCCACCAGCTCGGGCGGGTTGATCCCGCCCGCCAGCACCAGGTCGGGCTGCAGGGCAGTGATCGCCTCCAGGCTGAACTGCCCCATCGAGCCGCCGATATCGGTCGCAGCTTTCGCTTCTTCAGGATAATCCGAGAACATATCCCTGCCTGCGACCTGCGCGCCGGCCCCGACCGCGAACAGGATCTCCGTGTTCGATGGAGCCAATGAAACCACCTTCTGGGCAGGTCCTGCCAGCTGGACCTCGCGTCCCATGCCATCTGTCAATGTGACTGGTTGCCCGGGGGTGGCCTCTGTGGACGGTGAGAAGGCCGGGACTTCCGTTTCAACGCTGGTAGCTTCGACCGCTGGTTGAGCGGGAGTACAGGCTGCCAGCAATAAAGTGATGGTACCTACTGCTAATAACAATTTGCGAAACATGGTTACTCCTCAAATGATCTGATTTGATCGTCTATCTGAAATTCCTGAGCAATATATGACACTTCCACAAATATCAAACCCGTATAAAAACAATCATCATTTAACTTATTTTTTTACCTCTTTGAGTCCTTTATAGTTAATCACTATATGCTTCCAGAATCAAAATCCCCTGTCCTGGGACAGGGGAGGGGGGATTGGCTTGTTTTAATATGGCCGTTCCCACCTCCTTTCCACGAGAGTGTGGCGAACCGACCAGGGCGGGCGTCCTGACTTATCAGCCTGGGGCTGATTCACAGTTGCGGGACAGTACCGGTCTTACACCGGTTTCACCTTTGAGCCTTCCCATCCGGGGGCTGAGGCACCCTGATCGTTATTCAGTTATGTTTGTATTGTATGTCAGACCTCAGGAAATGTCAACGTATCATGATGAATTTTTAGACAATTCGGTCCTGCGGGCTCGCCGCTCGATCCACCCGCTCCAGCCAGGAACGCCCCTGCAATCGGGCTGGATCGCGGGCAAGGCAGCGCAATCGGTACCCAGCCTCCCGCGGCGCGGCACCAGCCGTCCCCCGATATATCCCGTTGCACCGGTGACCAGGATCAGGTCTCTTTTCTTCATGGCAGTGTTCACCGATTATAATCCTGGAAAGCGATCTCGCTTTTGATGTACAATCATCCCGGGGGCTCCCACCGCGAAAGCAAGGCCCCTGGCAACCGAGCAATCTCATGCCTTTACTCTGGCTCTCTCTTTCCTTTCTGTGCGGCATTCTGCTGACAAGCCAGTTAACCCTCTCGACGGTCATCTGGCTGGCTCTTGCGGCTGCGGCATTGCTCGCCACCATCCTCTTCCGAATCTGGGCAAGCAGGCGCGGCCGGTCTCTTACTCCCATGCAAAACCTGGCTCCCATCGCCCTCATCGTCTTTCTGATTGGTGCTGCCCGCTACCAGTATGCGATCCCGGAGATCTCACCCGATTTCATTGCCTACTATAACGACAACGACATCGAGATGCGCGTGACGGGTACGCTAGCCGAGCCGCCTGATTACCGTGATACCTACACCAACCTGCGCCTGCAGGTGGAAGGCGTGGACACGGCCGAGACCCCGGATGTACCCGTCCATGGCCTGCTGCTGGTGCGCGCCAGCCCCGGTGACACTTTCCACTACGGTGACCGGCTGCGGGTGCGCGGCAAGCTCAGGACGCCGCCCGAGGCGGAAGACTTTTCTTTCCGCGATTATCTCGCCCGCCGCGGTATTCTCAGCATGATGTCTTTCGCCAGGGTCACCTACCTGCCCGTGGAGGGGCAGAGGCCGAACTACCTGCTGGTGGTCGTCTACGCCTTCAAAGAACGCGCCCTCGAGAACATTAACACCATCCTGCCAGAGCCAGAAGCCTCCCTCATGGCTGGCATCCTGCTCGGCGTGGATACAGGCATCCCCACTGACCTGCAGCAGGCGTTCAAGAACACCGGCATGGCGCACATCATTGCCATCTCCGGCTTTAACATCACCATCATCGCCGGTCTGTTCGTGATGCTCTTTGGCCGACTGCTCGGCCAGCGGCGGGGTGCAATCGCGGCTGCCCTTGCCATCGCCATCTATACAGTCCTGGTGGGCGCTGATGCCGCGGTGGTGCGGGCTGCCCTCATGGGCGGGTTATCGCTGTTCGCGCGCCAGTACGGGCGCCGCCAGAACGGCTTGAACACCCTGGCCTTCGTCGCCGCGCTGATGGCTATCTTCAACCCCAATTTCCTGTGGGATGTCGGCTTTCAACTCTCTTTCGCTGCAACCCTTGGCCTGGTCCTGTATACAGAACCCTTCTCCCAGGTTTTCATACGCCTGGCCTCCCGCTGGCTTTCACCGGATCGCCTGCAGCGCCTTGTCCGCCCTGTGAGTGAATTCATTTTATTCACCCTTGCCGCACAATTGACCATCCTGCCGCTCTTGGCATACCACTTCGGACGGGTCTCGCTCATTTCGCTGGCTGCCAACCCGCTCATCCTGCCTGCCCAGCCTGCCGTGATGATCCTGGGCGGGCTGGCACTGCTCAGCAGCCTGATCTACCTGCCCCTGGGTAAGCTGGTCGCTTATCTGAGCTGGCCTTTCATCGCCTATACCATCCGCCTGGTGGAGTTTTTCGACAGCCTGCCGCACGGCGTGGTCGTGCTGGGAGAGTTCAGCCTGCTCTTCGTTATCCTGTACTACCTGGTCCTGCTGGCTTTGACCTTCACCCCGGATCGGTTAAAAGTGCTGAAATCACCTGCCGCCATTCTTCTATCACTGACGATCGTGACCAGCCTGACCTGGCGAATGGTCTTTGCCCTGCCTGACGGGCGCCTGCACTTGACCTTCCTGGATGCTGGCAACGCGGAAGCCCTGCTGGTACAGGCTCCATCCGGGCGCAATATCTTGATCAACGGCGGAGCCAGCACCTCGCATCTCACTGACGATCTCAGCCGGCGCCTGCCGCCCTTCAAGCGCCGTTTCGAGTGGCTGGTGATCGCCTCCACCCAGGAGGAGCAGGTGGCTGCCCTGCCGCGCAGCCTGCAGCGTTTCCAGCCAGAGCACGTGCTTTGGTCCGGCAAATCCGAGTCGTCTTACTCCGCGGGCGAGCTGGAGCGCTGGCTAATCGACCAGCACATCCCCATCACCTACGCCAAAGCTGGCCAAACCCTGGATATGGGCGATGGTGCCACCTTGACCGTCCTGACCAGCGGTTCGCGCGGCGCGGTCATCCAGCTCGCATGGCATGACTTCCGCGCCATCCTGCCGGTGGGTATCAATTTTGAAGCCCTGGACCAGTTGAAATACGGCAAGGATATCGGTCCGGTCTCCCTCCTGCTGCTGGCTGACAGCGGCTATTTACCTTCCAACCCACCCGAGTGGATCGCAGCCCTGCGCCCGCAGCTGGTGGTGCTGGATGTCGCGGCAGGCAACCCGGACGGACTGCCCGCCCCCGAGACGATGCAGGCGGTGGAGGCTTATCCATTGCTGCGCACCGACCTCAACGGCTGGATCCACGTTTCAACGGACGGGTACCAGGTGTGGGTGGAAGTGGAGAGAGAGTAAGAACGTAACCTGTGTGCCTGAAAGATATCCGGTGGCAGCAAGTGGTTCAACGGGAGCAATCCACGGACTTATCCGAGTAACATTTATGCGCAGAGTATAATTAACCAGTCTAAAATAGCAGAATATAAAGATGAATACCAAAGAGCTTATCCAGAGCAAGCGACAGGAGATCTTACAGACCGCTGCCCGCTACGGCGCATACAATGTGCGCATCTTCGGATCGGTGCTGCAAGGGGTAGAGACTGCACACAGCGACGTGGATTTTCTGGTGGAGTTGAAACCCGGTTACACCCTGCTGGACCTGGGGGGTCTGCTGATGGAACTGCAGAAACTGCTTGACCGCAGGGTTGACGTGGTCACCGAGAATGCCCTGCACTGGTATATCCGTGAGCGGGTGATGCGGGAGGCAGAAATGCTATGAAGGATGAGGCCGGCATACATGACTATCTGGGGAGGCATAGAGGAACATGTTCTGCATCACGCCGCGCAGATCGCCGCCCGCAAGGACAGGATTCGTTATGGATATTAGACTACCACTGTTTCTCGTAAACGGTGTTCTTAAATTCTAAAGAGTGTCGTGACGGGGAGTGTCCCCGGCAATATTATTCCGGTTCAGTCGCAGGTCTCACGGCTGCATTCATAAACAATAAAGGAGATTAACCAATGACGCAGGAAAATACTCAGATCCACACATCCGATGAACGCACCTGGGCTGCCCTCGCCCATGGCAGCGCCCTGCTGAATGCTGCCACGGGCATGGGCGGAATGATCGCGGCGGCGGTGATCTGGCTGACCCAGAAGGAAAAGTCCGCCTGGGTTGCCTTCCACGGACTCCAGTCCCTGCTCTTCCAGACGGCTCAGTTCGTGATCATCTTCCTGGTGGTGGGGGTGGTGTGGATCCTGGGCTTTGCCTTCAGTTTCCTGACCATCGGTTTTGGCGCCATCATTGCGGTGCCTGTGATGATCCTGTCCTTTTTTGCCGGCTTCGCCCTGATCGGCGGAGGGTTGGTATACTCGCTCTACGGGGCTTACCAGGTCTACCAGGGGCGGGAGTTCCAGTATATCTGGCTCGGAGATTGGATCAGGCAGCATATCTCGTTTACATAGAAGGATGGAGGTGAGGTAATAGTTAATAAACGGTTTACAATTTGCGAATGGATGAAAGCACCTAATTACAATTGGGTCGTTGGCTTTACAGATTTCATAGAGGTTTTTCCCGCCTCCTTGGTCTCCGCCTGTTCAGTGTGAGATTCCAGCGTACTTCATTTGGGTAAAAAGAGAGAGCCTTTTCCAGCAGGTTCCTGAGTTCTTTAAGCAATGGGTACCTTGGGTTAAATTCATACATGCGGGTGCGTCCTGCCGTAAAATTTACCAGCACGCCGCCTGCTTCCAAATTATCCAACTGTCTTTGAACCTGATACAGACCTGTATCAAAGAATCGGGCAATTTCAGTGGCGTAACCACTATCGCGTGAGAGAATAAAGACCAGCACTTTTTCGCGGGTTTCAGAACCAAAGAGAGGTTTCAGCATATTATCAACCCAATTATGGGGTTATATAACCCAATTTTGGGGTTATTATATCAACCTTATGAAATTGATGGAATCTGTGACCAGAAACATTCGAGATGCACCTGGCCAAGCTGGTGTCCCAGCCTAACAGCAAGGACAGACGCAGTTCCATACTTATTCATATCACCTCCTTGTTTCACTTAGGCGGTGCATACAATTCCAGAAAACCACACTGCTCACAGCGATATAGAACAATATCATGGCGTTTGCTGGGAACCCCTTTTACAGGGAACGGGGCGTCATCGGAGGGTGACCAGTCATAGGGTGAATTGCCATAATGTCCCTTTTCCTTCAGGTAGCCCAACAGCATTTTGCCTGAACATTTAGGGCAGTTTTTCGGTTCGTCCATTTTTTCTCCTTTTTTAATCAAATGCACCTGCTGTTAAAGAACTACCAGATCCCTGGAAAGAGGCGGAACCTGGTCTTTTGCATGTACTCTTGATATCCCTTCAAGTCCCTGGCAAGGAGGCTTTCTTCATTCCGTATCCTTCCTACCAGGATGGGGAAGATCATCAAGGTAGGGATCATTGCCCACCAGGATCCCAGCGCCAGTGGGGAAAAGAAATATAACACGGACAACCCCAGATACATCGGGTGGCGCACGAGGGCGTATGGTCCACTGCTGATGACCTTCTGTTCCTGCTCGACCTCAATGATGCGGGAGGCGTAGCTGTTCTCTCTTAATACCAGGAAGAACATGCCATAGCCGAGCAACACCAGGATATCTGCCGCGACCACCAACGCCACGGGAGCATTTGACCATCCAAAACGATGGTCGAAACCCGGCAGCAGGAAGGCGAGAATGAAAAAGAAGATGTATGTTTTGACGATCCGTTTTTGTTCCGTTTCTCTTTCTTTCAATCGCATCCGGCGTTCCAGCAATCCTGGGTCATTTTTAAGTAGATACAGTAAGACGAACGACATTGGTATCAGGAGGATGGCGAGATACAGCCAAGCTTCCCAGTAGGCGAATGTCCCCGCCGGCAGGAAAAACAGGGCAAAAAGCCCGGGAATCAACAGTATTAAACGTGAAAATACCATCCGGATCAATCCACCTCGTGAAAGTTGACCGCCGCTCATTTTGCCTCCTTTTCATATCAAACAGCCTGTCATCTCCTTGAATATGACATCTGCTGCCTGACAATATCTGTTACCTCCGCCCACCTTGCATTTACAAGTTCTGGTCGCACCCAAAAAATCGATTAACTTGCCCAACAATTCCTCTTTCATGATACCTGTCTACTTGCTGGACCTTTTTTCATGGTTTTCCAGGATCCTGCCAGCCTGATCAACCAGTTCTCTGGCATATTCCAGTCCAAGCCTTGCCCCGGCTTCTGAGAACGTTGAACGGTAGTCAGCATCTTCCCGCAAGGCGCGGGCATCATCCAGGGCATCTACCAACTTTTCTTCAAGCATTCCCTGGCTGACGAAAATATGGTGCAGCGCCACGGCAAGACAACGGTGACTCTTTTCGCGATATCCCTGGCTGTACAACAGGACCCGCCCTGCGTGAAACATAGCCTAATAGGTCTGTATCGTGCTCCACTTATACCCTCCCCGTAGATAACTGGCTTCCGCTTCAGCCAGGTCGTCCCGGGCGGTTTTCAACTCTTTTCCAACCAAGGAGAGCGCCTCAGGCATTTGCACCAGCCAGTGTTTCTCAAGGCAACGGGTGAATTCAAGCTGCCAGTTCATCCCCCGCCTCCCAGAGAAGGATGCCCTGCTTTATCTGGTCATGGAAAGTGACATCTTTTTCCTTTAATACGGCCAGTTCCTGGTTATCCATGATGACTGGCTGGATTGGAAGGTGGCTTGAATAGCGGCGAACGAGCGCCACTACCTGCCTTCGCTCCGGTGTCAGGATAAACATGTCAATATCGCTTCTGGCCGTGTTCGTTCCTTCCGCGCAGCTGCCAAAGAGAATGACCTGGCGCGTCAGGAGACGCAGATCTTCCAGCAATGGCTCGAGGTTGGCGAGCGTGTCCAGTACTTTGAATTGCCTTATGAAGGGATGATGGTCATCGGCGGCGTAGAAATTCATGCGCCCGCATTGCTCGCACATGAGCAGACCGATCTGCTGCAAGGCTCGCGTCGCCAGGTTGACCGCGCTGCGGCTGACGCCGGTACCCTCCACGATCTCACGTTCAATAAAAGATTGCCCGCTGTTGCGAGCTAGAAATCCAAGCACGCGCGCCTGGCTGGTGGCAAAAAGAGACTCAAACAATGCTCGTTTTTGTTGATTGGGTGTATCCATTTAAATGGATTATAATCCATTATATTGGATTATGCAATCAGCCAATGTACCTCTTCGACATGAGAAAGTCTCGTGTGATTTCTGGATCGGTATTAAGCTGACATGCGATTACAGAGCCGTGGGTATGTTTCAGCCTGACGATTTTATACGCCCGGAGACGCCAGGACCTGACCGATGTCTGTGAGCTGCCCGGGTTTCACCTGCTCAATGTCGAACACCTTGCCTCAATCCCCTGATCCCCGGGAAACTGATACCTGATAATCAGGAACATATTCATATCTGCCAGTGAATGTAATTCACATTGACTGATCAGCCTTTGACCTTGCCAGGTCTCCAGATGGCTGCAGCAGTCCATCCCTCTTGATCACACGTGCAGTAATCTATAAAATTCTTAATGTATAATCATTCACACTTGATTTACACGGCGAGATAAATCTTCGCACACATCGCTCCCATTTCACCGGACGACAATCGTAATTTGTTGTCCCGGTACCATCGAAAAACATTCCAGCCAGTCCCGCTGTGTAAGTCATTTCTTTTCAAAGAGGAGACTCAATATGAAACCGCAGCGGTTCACAAGAGCAGGTAACTTAATTCTGGCCCTCCTTCTGCCCCTGGCATTGACGGGGGGGAGGCCGGCGTTACCCGCCCCGGCTGCTGTTCCCGAAGAGGCGGCCAGCCTGCCGTTGCTTGCGCAGGGGCCGATCTCAGCCCTGATAGGGGCCGACCAGTCCGTTTACCACGCACGACTGGATGGCACGCATTTCCGCATGGATAATCCAGAGCAGGGTCTTTCAGCCGTGTTCGGTGCGGATGGTATGCAGGTCAGTGCCGGCGTGCACTCCTGGGGTCTGGCACTGGAGGGCTACGGGTACGGTGAGAGCCTGCAATTGCTGAGTGGAGTCGATCCCACGAGTCGCGACAATCGCATCGAATATGCCCACGGCCCCCTGACAGAGTGGTACCTGAACGGTCCATTTGGGCTGGAGCAGGGCTTCACCCTGGCGACGCCGCCTGCCGTGATGAAAGGCGGACCATTGACCCTGGCTCTCAGCCAGGGAGGTGACCTGCAGGCGGCGGTTGGAGCGGGTGGCAGGGAGCTGGTTCTTTCCGCTGCCTCTGGTGAGGCAGTGCTGGGCTATACCGGGATGCAGGCTCAGGATGCAGATGGGCGTGAGCTGCCAACCTGGCTGGAGAGCCGCGCGGTTGTGAAAGGGCGCCCTCCCCTGCTGCTGCTGCGCCTGGACGACCAAGGAGCGCGCTACCCCCTGACGGTCGATCCGTTTGTGCAGAAAGCCAAACTGACCGCCTCGGACAGGGCTACGAGTGATAGATTAGGCAGCTCGGTGGCTATCAACGGCGATGTGGTCGTGGTCGGGGCGCCCTATGCCGCTCCTGGTGGAATAACCCAGGCGGGTGCCGCCTACGTTTTTGTCAAACCAGCAGGCGGTTGGGTGAATATGACCCAGACAGCCAAGCTGACCGCCTCGGACAAGTATAATTTTGACATTTTCGGATACTCGGTGGCAATCAGCGGTGACGTGGTCGTGGTTGGAGCTCAGGGTGGCTATGCAGGTGATCCACCCATGGCGGGTGCCGCCTATGTCTTCGTCAAACCGGCAGGCGGTTGGGTGGAGAATCTTACAGAAACAGCCAAACTGACTGCCTCGGACAAAGCCACGTTGGATTGTTTTGGCCGATCGGTGGCAATCAGCGGCGACGTGGTCGTGGTTGGAGCTTACTATGCCAAACCCGGCGGAATAACTCGTGCAGGTGAGGCTTATGTATTCGTCAAGCCGGGGGGCGGCTGGGTGGATATGACCCAGACAGCCAAGCTGACCGCATCGGACAAGGCAGAGGATGATCGATTAGGGGACTCGATATCGGTCAGCGGCGATGTGGTGGTGGTCGGGGCGTCCTATGCCAGTCCGGGTGGAAAAGATTGGGCGGGTGCTGCTTATATTTTCGTCAAGCCGGTAGTAGGCGGCTGGACGAACATGACCCAGACAGCCAAACTGACCGCCTCGGACAAGTATTATGGTGCTCATTTTGGCGAATCGGTGGCGATCAGCGGTAATGTGGTCGTGGTAGGGTCATCCTTTGCCTATGCTGGCGGTATGGGCGCTGCGGGAGCCGCCTACGTCTTCGTCAAGCCGGGGGGCGGCTGGGAGGGGAATCTTACAGAGACTGCCCATCTGTCCGCTTCGGATAAAGATTGGAATGATTATTTTGGCAAATCGGTGGCAATCAGCGGTAGCGTGGTCGTGGTAGGAGCTTTCTATGCCGAGACGGGCGGAGTAACAGCCAATGCGGGTGCCGCCTACGTTTTCGTCAAGCCGGGGGGCGGCTGGGGGGGCGACCTGACCGAGAGCGCCAAGCTGACTGCATCACCGGACAATGATGTGTTTTCTAATTTTGGCCATTCGGTTGGGATCAACGGCGGCGTGATCGTGGTTGGTGCACCCAAGAACGGGCACGGACTAACAATTGATGCGGGTGGGGCGTTTATGTTTGACGGAAGCAGCAGGGCAAACTTCCGCTCGCTTGGTGCCTATGACGGTGATGTCTTGGAATCTAGTGAGTCCAGCAATATGGGCGGCACGGTCAATGCAACCTCTGCGACGATCCGGGTTGGTGATAACGGACTCGATAAACAATACCGCTCCATTCTATCATTCAATACCTCCACCCTGCCGGATAATGCGGTCATCAGCTCGGTTGTGATCAAGATCAAGAAGCAGGGGCTGGCAGGCACCAATCCCTTCACCACCCACCAGGGCTTGATCGTGGATATCCGCAAACCCTATTTTGGATCGTCGCTTGCATTGGTCGCTGGTGATTTCCAGGCTGCTGTGAGCAAGATGGCGGTGGGCACCTTCGGCTCGACCCCGGCCTCGGGCTGGTACAGCGTGAACTTGAACTCGACTGCATATGCCTATATGAATAAGACCGGAACCACCCAATTCCGGCTGCGGTTCATGCTGGATGATAACGATGATATGGGTGCTGATTACGTGATGTTCTATAGTGGTGACAGGTCCACTGTTACTGACCAGCCTGTGTTAGTTGTTCAATACTACGTTCCATAGCAGGTAATAAAATATACTTTTCGGAGGCTTATATGAAAACACAGCGGTTCACAAGTGCAGGTTTATTATTCATGACTGTCATTCTGCCCCTGGCATTGACGGGGGGGAGGCCGGTGTTGCACGTCTCGGCTGCTGGTCCTGAAAAGGCGGTCAGCCTGCCGGCGCTTGCGCAGGGACCGATCTCAGCCCTGATTGGCGCTGACCAGTCCATTTACCACGCACGCCTGTCAGGCACTCATTTGCGCATGGACAATCCGGGGCAGGGTCTTTCAGCCGAATTCAGTGCGGATGGCATGCAGGTCAACGCCGGCGAACACTCCTGGGGCTTGGCACTGGAGGGCTATGGGTACGGTGAAAATCTGCAGCCGCTGCCGGCTGTCGATCCTATGAGGATCGACAATCGCATCGAGTATGCCCGCGGTGCCTTAAGTGAGTGGTACCTGAACGGTCCATTTGGGCTGGAGCAGGGCTTCACCCTTAGGACGCCGCCTGCCGTGAAGACAGGCGGAACGTTGACCCTGGCTCTCAGGCAGGGAGGTGACCTGCAGGCGAAGGTTGGTCCGGGTGGCAGGGAGCTGGTTCTTTCCTCTCCTGAAGGTGAGGCAGTCCTGCATTATACCGGGCTGCTGGCTCAGGATACAGACGGGCGAGAGCTGCGGGCATGGCTGGAGAGCCGCGCGGGTGTGAAAGGGCGTCCTACCCTACTGTTGCTGCGCCTGGATGACCATGGAGCGCGCTACCCCCTGACGGTAGATCCTTTCGTGCAGAAAGCCAAACTGACCGCCTCGGACAGGGCTATGAGTGATGAGTTCGGCAGCTCGGTGGCGATCGACGGCGATGTGGTGGTGGTCGGGGCACCATTTGCCTCTCCTGGTGGAATTAACATGGCGGGTGCGGCCTACGTCTTCGTCAAGCCGTTGGGCGGCTGGGGGGATATGACCCAGACAGCCAAACTGACCGCCTCGGTGAAGAGTGCGATTTTCTGGTTTGGCCAGTCGGTATCAATCAGCGACGATGTGGTCGTGGTTGGGGGTCGGGGTGCTGCCTATGTCTTCGTCAAGCCGGGGGGCGGCTGGGGGGGGAATCTCACAGAAACTGCCAAACTGACCGACGGGGACAGCTATATGAGTGATGAGTTCGGGCGCTCGGTGGCGATCAACGGCGATGTGGTGGTGGTCGGAGCAATATATGCCCGACCCGGCGGGACGATCGATGCGGGTGCGGCTTATGTCTTCGTCAAGCCGGGGGGCGGCTGGGTGGATATGACCCCGATAGCCAGGCTGATCGCCTCGGACAGGGCAGCCTATGACCGCCTTGGCTGGTCGGTTGGGGTCAGCGGGGATGTGGTCGTGGTCGGGGCGCCTTATGCCGCTCCGGGTGGAGAATGGGGGTCGGGTGCCGTCTATATCTTCGTCAAGCCAGCAGACGGCTGGGTGAATATGAGGCAGACTGCCAAACTGACCGCTTCGGACCCGTATAAGTCAAGTGGTGATCTTTTTGGCGACTCGGTGGCGATCAGCGGTAATGTGGTCGTGATAGGGGCATCCTTTGCCTATGCGGGAGGCTGGGGTCAAGCTGGTGCCGCCTACATCTTCGTTAAACCAGGAAGCGGCTGGGAGGGGAATCTGACAGAGACTGCCCATCTGACCGCCTCGGATAGTGGTGCACATAAATATTTTGCCAGCTCTGTGGCAATCAGTGGCAATACGGTCGTGGTTGGGGCTATCTATGCTGCATATGAGGGTGCCGTCTATGTATTCGGCAAGCCGGGGGGCGGCTGGGGAGGCGACCTGACCGAGGATGTCAGGCTTCTGAGGTCGGACAATGATTATTATTTTCTTTTTGGCCAGTCGGTGGCTATCGATAGCGGCGTGATCGTGGGTGGTGCACCCAAGAACAGCACAGGCGAACCAATAAATTCAGGTGCGGCGTATATGTTTGACGGAAGCAGACTGACAAGCTTCCGCTCACAAGACGCATATGACGGAAATATCCTCGAATCTGGTGAGTCCAGCGGTGCCGGTGGTACGGTCAATGCAACTGCAACAACTTTCAGAGTTGGTGATAACGGACTTGACAGGCAATACCGCTCTATTCTCTCATTCAACACCTCCAGCCTGCCGGAGAATGCGGTCATCACCTCGGTAGTGATCAAGATCAAGAAACAGGGGGTAGCAGGCACCAATCCCTTCAGCACCCACCAGGGTTTGAAAGTGGATATCCGCAAACCCTATTTCGGGACTACGCTGGCTTTGGTCGCGAGTGATTTCCAGGCTGCTGCGAGCAAGATGGCGGTGGGCACCTTCGGCTCGACCCCGGCCTCGGGCTGGTATAGTGTTAACTTGAACTCGACTGCATATGCTTATGTGAATAAGACCGGAACCACCCAGTTCCGACTGCGGTTCCTGCTGGATGATAACGACGATATGGGTGATGATTACGTGATGTTCTACAGCGGTGACTGGTCCATTGTTGGTGACCGACCACTTTTGATGGTTCAATACTACATTCCTTAGAGAAGGAACAAGACCCTCCTCCAGGTGTTCACCTGGAGGAGGGTTTTTTGATGCCAGCAACATGTCCATCCCTATTGACAAACCGGGCGGTTATCTATAATATATACATGTATCATTATTCACAATCGATTTACACGGCGAGATAAGTTTTCACACACATTGCTCCCGTTTCACCGGACGACGATCATACTTTTTTGTCCCGGTGCCATCGAAAAACATCCCTGCCAGTCCCGCTGTGTAAGTCGTTTTTTTCAAGGAGGAGGCTAATATGAAAACTCGTTGGTTCACAAGCGCAGGTTTATTATTTCTGGCTTTCATTCTGCCCCTGGCATTGACAAGGGGTAGGTTGACGTTACCCGCGGCGGCTGCCAACCCTGATAAGGCAGCCAGCTTACCGACGGGCTCGCAGGGGCCGATCTCAGCCCTGATCGGCGCCGACCAGTCCGGTTACCACGCCCGCCTGGATGGGACACATTTCCGCATGGACAATCCTGAGCAGGGTCTTTCAGCCGAATTCAGTGCGGACGGCATGCAGGTCAGCGCCGGTGAACACTCCTGGGGCATGACACTGGAGGGCTACGGGTACGGTGAGAATCTGCAGCCGCTTCCGGCTGTCGATCCCATGGCAAGTAAGAATCGCATTGAGTATGCCCGCGGCTCCCTGAGCGAGTGGTACCTGAACGGTCCATTTGGACTGGAGCAGGGCTTCACCCTGGCTTCCCCCCCAATTGGTAAGACAGGCGGACCCTTGACCCTAGTTCTCAACCAGGCTGGTGACCTGCAGGCGAAGTTAGGTGAGGGAGGAAAGGAGCTGGTTCTTACCGCTGCCTCTGGTGAGGCAGTGCTATGCTATGCCGGGCTGGTGGCTCAAGATGCAGACGGGCGTGAGCTGAAGGCCTGGCTGGAGACCCGCACGGGTGTGAATGGGCGTCCTCACTTGTTGCTGCGCCTGAACGACCATGCTGCGCGCTACCCCCTTACGGTCGATCCGTTAATCTTCGTGCAGGAAGCCAAACTGACCGCCTCTGATAAGGCGGCTTATGACCGGTTTGGTTTTGCGGTGGCGGTCAGCGGTGACGTGGTCGTGATTGGGTCGCCCTATGCCGATCCGGGCGGAATAACCAATGCGGGTGCTGCCTATGTCTTCGTCAAGCCGGGCGGTGGCTGGGGGAATATTACCCAGACTGCCAAACTGACCGCCTCGGACAAGACTGCATATGACCGCTTTGGTCCTTCGGTGGCGATCAGCGGCAACGTGGTCGTGATTGGGGCGCCTGAAGCCGATACTGGCGGAATATTCAATGCTGGTGCCGCGTATGTCTTCGTCAAGCCAGCAGGAGGCTGGGGAAACATGACCCAGACTGCCAAGTTGACCGACTCAGACAAGTATTTCGACAATCGCTTTGGCCACTCGGTGTCAATCAGCGGCGGCGTGGTAGTGGTAGGCGCGCCCTTTGCAGATAAGGGTGGTAAATTATCTGCGGGTGCCGCCTACGTTTTCGTCGAGCCGGGGGGCGGATGGATGAATATGACCCAGACAGCTACACTAACCGCCTCGGATAAACATGCGGATGATAATTTTGGCCACTCGGTGGCGGTCAGCGATGACGTGGTCGTGGTCGGGGCACAATACGCTGATGCGGGTGGAACAAGCGATGCGGGTGCTGCTTATGTCTTCGTCGAGCCGGGGGGAGGCTGGGGGGATATGACCCAGACTGCCAAACTGACCGCCTCGGACAAGGCATCGGATGACTGGTTTGGATACTCGGTTGCAATCAGTGGCAGTGTGGTCGTAATCGGGGCAGTATATGCCGATGCGGGTGGAACAAACCATGCGGGTGCGGCTTATGTCTTCGTCAAACCAGCAGGCGGCTGGGGGAATATGACCCAGACAGCCAAGCTGACCGCCTCGGACAAGATTGCCTTAGACTACTTCGGGTTTTCGGTGGCAATCAGCGGCGGCGTGGTCGTAGTCGGAGCCCAACATGCCGATTCGGGGGGAAAAGACGGAGCGGGTGCTGCCTATGTTTTCGCCAAGCCGGCAGGTGACTGGGTAGATATGACCGAGAGATACAGACTGTCCGCCATGGACAAGGCTGACGATGACCGATTTGGCAATTCAGTAGCGTTCAACGGCAGCGTTATTGTGGTTGGGGCTCACGATGCAAATCCCGGCGGGAAAAAAGATGCTGGTGCGGCTTATATGTTTGGAAAGGCGTTCATTGGGAACATCCCCTCTCAAGGTGAGCATGACGGTTATATCGTGGAATCTGGTGAGTCCAGCAGTGTCGGTGGCACGGTAAATTCAACTGCCACGACCTTCCGGGTTGGTGATAATGGACTTGACAGGCAGTACCGCTCCATTCTCTCATTCAACACCTCCACCATACCAGATAATGCGGTCATCACTTCGGTTATGCTCAAGATCAAGAAGCAGGGGCTGGTAGGCACCAATCCCTTCACCACCCACCAGGGATTGAAGGTTGATATCCGCATACCCTATTTCGGGACAACACCAGCTTTGGAAGTTAGTGATTTCCAGGCTGCTGCGAGCAAGATGGCGGTGGGCACCTTCGGCTCGACACCAGTCTCGGGATGGTACAGCGTAAACTTGAACTCATCATCATTTGCCTATATCAATAAGGACGGAATCACCCAGTTCCGCCTGCGATTCCTGCTGGATGATAACGATGATATGGATGCTGATTACGTGATGTTCTATAGTGGTAACTGGTATTTAGATTCCCATCCTTGGTTGGTGGTTGAATACAAAGTTCCGTAGAGATGGAATGGGACCCTCCTTCAGGTGAACACCTAGAGGAGGGTTTTTTGATGTCTGCAGGATGTCCATCCCTATTGACAAACCGGGCGGTTATCTATAATATATAAATGTATCATTATTCACAATTGATTTACATGGCGAGATCAGTCTTCGCACACATTACTCCCGTTTCACCGGACGACGATCATGCTTTTTTGTCCCGGTACCATCGAAAAAATGCCTGCCATTCCCGCTGTGTAAGTCCTTTCTTCTCGAAGAGGAGGCTATTATGAAAACGCAGCGGTTCACACGAGCAGGTTACTTATTTCTAGCCCTCCTTCTGCCCCTGGCTTTGACGAGGGGGAGGCCAGCGTTACACGCCCAGGTTGCCGGTCCTGATAAGACAGCCAGCCTGCCGGCGCTTGCACAGGCACCGATATCAGCCCTGATCGGCGCCGACCAGTCCATTTACCACGCCCGCATGGATGGTACTCATTTTCGAATGGACAATCCAGAGCAGGGTCTTTCAGCCGAATTCAGTGCAGATGGCATGCAGGTCGGCGCCGGCGTGCACTCCTGGGGCTTGACCCTGGAGGGCTACGGCTATGGTGAGAGCCTGCAGCCGCTGCCCGATGCCGATCCCACGGCGAGGGACAATCGACTTGAGTATGCCCGCGGTCCCCTGACCGAGTGGTACCTGAACGGTCCATTTGGGCTGGAGCAGGGCTTCACCTTGTCCTCGCCGCCTGCCGTGATGACAGGCGGACCGTTGACCCTGGCTCTCATCCAGGGAGGTGACCTGCAGGCGAAGGCTGGTGAGGGTGACAAGGAGCTGGTCCTTACGGCTCCTTCTGGTGAGGCAGTGCTGGGCTATACCGGGCTGCTGGCTTATGATGCAGACGGGCGCGAGCTGCAGACATGGCTGGAGATCCGCGCGGGTGTGAATGGGCGTCCTTCCATGCTGCTGCTACGCCTGGACGACCATGCTGCGCGCTACCCCCTGACGGTCGATCCTTTTGTGCAGAAAGCCAAGCTGACCGCTCTGGATAAAACAGATGGTGATGAGTTCGGCTGTTCAGTGGCTATTAGTGGTGACGTTGCCGTGGTTGGGGCGCGCTCAGCCGACCTAGGTAGCTTATCCGATGCAGGTGCAGCCTACGTTTTCGTCAAACCAGCTAACGGTTGGGGGAATATGACCCAGACCGCCAAGCTGACCGCCTCAGACAAGGCGGCAGGTGATAACTTTGGCTACTCCGTGTCAACCAGTGGAGATGTCGTAGTGGTCGGAGCATCCAGTGCTGACCCAGGTGGTACGATAGATGCAGGTGCGGCCTACGTCTTCGTCAAGCCGGGGGGCGGCTGGGCCGACATGACCCAGACCGCCAAGCTGACCGCCTCGGACAAGGCGGCATTTGACTACTTTGGCTACTCCGTAGCGATCAGCGGGGATGTCGTCTTGGTCGGAGCGTACAAGGCTGACCCAGGCGGAACGGACTATGCAGGCGCGGCCTATGTCTTCGTCAAGATGGGCGGCGGCTGGGCCGACATGACCCAGACCGCCAAACTGACCGCCTCGGACAAGGCGGCATATGACTACTTTGGCTACTCCGTAGCGATCAGCGGGGATGTCGTTGTGGTCGGGTCACCCTATTCTGACCCAGGCGGAACGAGCTCTGCAGGTGTGGCCTATGTCTTCGTCAAGCCGGGCGGCGGCTGGACCGACATGACCCAGACCGCCAGTCTTACCGCCTCATACAAGGCGCAAGATGACTACTTTGGCTCCTCCGTGTCAATCAGCGCGGATATCGTCGTGGTCGGAGCGTACGGGGCTGACCCAGGAGGAATGAACACTGCAGGCGCGGCCTACATCTTCGTCAAGCCGGGTGGCGGCTGGGCTGACATGACCCAGACCGCCAGGCTGACCACCTCGGACATGGATACATATGACCAGTTTGGCTGGTCCGTGTCAATCAGCGGTGATGTCGTCGTGGTCGGAGCGCTTGGGGCTGACCCAGGCGGAACGGTCTCTGCAGGCGCGGCCTATGTCTTCGTCAAGCCGGGCGGCGGCTGGGCCGACATGACCCAGACCGCCAAGCTGACCGCCTTGGACAAGGCGGAAAATGACTACTTTGGCTGGTCCGTGTCAAACAGCGGGGGTGTCGTCTTGGTCGGAGCGTACGGGGCTGACCCAGGCGGAACGGGTGATGCGGGCGCGGCCTATATCTTCTTTAATTGTTATACGACTACCACGACCATCACGTCCGATTCCCCCGACCCATCGCTGGTCGGTGGAACAGTCAACGTGAGCGTGACGGTCAGCGGCGGCAGCACCACTCCGGGCGGTACGGTGGACATCAGCGGTACGGACACGAACTGCAGCATCACCCTCTCAGGTGGCAGTGGGAATTGCGATGTGACCTTCGACACGGTCGGGGCAAAGACCCTGACCGCCACTTACACTGGCGACACGACCCATGCGGGCAGTTCTGATACCGAGGAACATACAG